>Ga0114912_1000326_pt1 | contig 25265 bp, 33 predicted proteins | sample MalvirDeepMed_51_FD_89713 | JGI IMG/M metagenome (GOLD analysis project Ga0114912, IMG submission 89713) | Marine viral communities from the Global Malaspina Expedition - Malaspina viral metaG DeepMed_51 | ecosystem: Environmental > Aquatic > Marine > Oceanic | place: Mediterranean Sea...
CCTTAGGCACGATCCTAGCGCGTGACATGACAGCCATTGAACAGTTAGAACTTGTAGCAAGAATACAAAGAGAATGGTCAGACAATTCTGTATCTGTTACTGTTTATTACCACTTAGAAGAATTGGATGAGATTAAGGAATGGATGGAGAAGAATTACGAGAATTCACTGAAGACAGTGAGTTTTCTGTTACATTCAGATCATGGTTTCGATCAAGCACCCTACGAGGAAATCACACAAGAAGAGTATGAGAAACGTATTACACGACTCAAGGAAATTGAAGTTGTAGCAACTGGTGGGGTTTTAGAGGGTGTGGAGTGTTCTTCGGGTGCTTGCCCCATACGATAAAATTCAAATTTTTATTTGACACCCCCATTTTTGACGCTATAATGGAGGACTTATGTTGGTTTGGAGAGTTTAAACTGTCTATATAAGAGACACAATCAGGTTAATCAAAATGGGCGATGGTGCCCATTTTTATTAAAGGAGCATTTCGCTCCAACCCCTTAGTCAGGGTATAATTCTATAATAGGAGAATCAAAATGGCTAATTCAGATAAGTGTTGTGGTGGAGATGATTGGGTTACTCGCACGTTGGGTAAGGTAGGCATCAATCGTAGTATGCTAATCACATTCGCACTTGTTCCATTCGCGTGGAAAGGTGTTGTTTGGTTTGGTACGGCACTCCATGATCTTTGGAATGCTGCAACTAACGCAGTTGGTCAGTGAACCTCTTTTGAGGAGATATACACATGAAAATACCTAAAGTAAATAAGTGGCTCCTCGGTACATTGGCTCTTGTCGGTGTAGCATCCATTGCAACATTTGCAATGGCAGACGAGTCATACGGTGATCTACAAAACAGATTAGATGCAGCAGAAGCCAAGATTGCTTCACTAACAGCACCCAGCGATTTGGATGTACAACGAGCCGAGGCTACCGAAGCCATGGTTCGTGAGATCCTTGCTGATGCTGATGCCCGTGCTATGTTGCAAGGTGAAAAGTCACCTGTAACTGTGAACCTGCATGGGTTTGGTATTTTCCGCTACCAGTACAGTAATGGTGGTGGAAATGCTCGTACAAGTGGGTTCAATCTCCCATACGAGCGACTGGAAGTTTCTGGTAAGGTATATGACTGGAGTTACAAAGTCAGCGGTGAGTTTAGCGATTCAAATGCTGGTGACTTTGATCTCGTAGATGCATACCTTTCAGGATCTGTCTTTGGTACGGATGTCAAGGTCGGTCAGTTCGTAACTTCTTTCTATAAGGGTTACACTGAATCACCTTTAGATAACGTCACTGGCGAGTATAGCCTTATTGCTACTACTTTTGGTCAGGGTCGTTCGCAAGGTGTGGAATTCTCCAAGGATTGGGGACCATTCCGCGCAACAGCATCATACAATGATGGGTTTAATACCCCGAATGGTGCTGCAATCGGAACCAATGGTTATGGAATCAGCGTCCGTGGTGACTATGATTTCGGCTCTGGTTTCGGTATTGGTGCTGCATATGCATACCAAGATGCTGATAACTTAGAAAGTTACGGCACCTACACCATTGACGTTTCATACGTTCGTGGTAATTGGGATGCAGCAATTTCGTACCTTGCTTCTGAGCAAGGCACTGGCACTGATGATAACTATGGTCTTGTTGGGACTCTTGGTTATCAGTGCAGCGAGAATCTTCAGGGATTCTTGCAGTATGAGTATGGTCAGTCTGGTTTGGGTAATGATACCCTTGGCATAATGACTGTCGGTGCTAACTATGCAGTGTCTAAGAATGTTCGGTGGATGAACTCAATCGGCTATTCAACGAATGCCGTTGCGGGTTGGAACACCTATCGTTCTGGTTGGAACAACTCAACCAGTGATGGCGAATTCCTCGTCACCACACAATTGAGTGTTACATTCTGATACATATGTGAAACGGGAATATCCCGACATTTTGGTAACACCTCAGAGAAATCTGAGGTGTTGCTTTTTATACATAAAATGAGGAGATTATACATGAAATCAAAAGAATTTATAAGTTTGGTAGAAACAGCAATGCAAGTCGCAATAAATGAAGATCGCATGAAGGGCAAAAAGGTCATTGTTTTTGGTATGCGGGGTAGAGTTATTAAGAAAGTCGACAGCGATGGTGACACAGAAAATGATGAAATTTATCAGGTAAAATTTGAAGATGGCACTGTGAAGAATGTTCCTGCTCGGGACATGGAAATGCAGAGTGATAAAAGAGAACCTAGCGAGAATGAATTAGAAGATATTGCAAACGAATCCGTTGAACTTGATGAAGATTACAAGGAAATGATGAAGTGGTATGAGACAAGCAACGAGAAGAAGGTATACGCCATTCTCAAAAAGAATAACATCAAACTCCCCGCAGAAGGGTTTACTCTTGTTCAGAACATGCTAAAGAAACATCGAGATAATGTCAAGAAGGCTGCCGATGAGATTATGAATAAGCACTACCCGCACCTGAAGGAATCCGTTGATGAACTGGATGAAGCATTAGATATGAAAAAACTGCTTAATATATTTAATAAACTCAAGAAAAACGATAAAATTAAAATCAGGTTTGATTCCTCGATTCGTAAGGGAAAAGACTTTCAAACTTTTGTTGTGACAAGTCCTAAGAGAACCGTAGGAAAAAAAGGGGTTGAAAGAGTTATCATGAAGCATGTCGATAACCCTAGAGGAGTAAAGTACACCCTCTACAATCGAGATGGTTCTGTGTCTCTCGCTGCCGGTGATATGGCAGTTTCTATGACTGACATTAAAGAATCCGTTGAACTCGATGAAGCAAAAAACAGAGGCAGTGAAGCATTCTGGAAAGAAATCCATATTGAACTAAAGAAGGTAATGGACAACAAGTATTATCGTGAATTCCGATCTTCAAATGGTGGACAAGCACTCGACAATGTTATCAGTCATTTCGGAAAGCAACGAGGATGGCGTGTGGATAGGGTTGTCAAGGAAATCATTGACAAGTACGGAAGAAATCGAGATGAGTATATCAAGTTATCATTCGCAATGGCAGCAAGAAGTAGAATTCGTGAAGATGTTGAACTGGATGAGGGAAAGAGTGTGCCCGCCGCATATCGCAAGGCGTTGCAAGCCTACAAAAATAGTGATACAAAGAAAGTCTTTGACATTCTCAAGAAGAAGGGATTCCGTGGTGGACCACAGGGTGATGTTTTTGTTCGCAATATTCTTAAGAAGTACAAAGGTGATGTCAATAAGGCAGCAAAGCATATTGAGAAGAAGTATCCTAACCTGTTCAAAGAGTCTGTTGAACTGGACGAAGCATCCTTTAAAGAAATATTATCAAAAGGCAAGAAACTCGGTGACTGGTTGGGTAAATCTTATTTTGAATATAAAGGTAATGTTTGGATGCTCAAAAGTGGCAGAGTGGTGAATCAAGGACCAGTTGCCCAAGTAAAGAAGAATTTCAACAAAGAACTACTTGGTAAACTAAAGTTTGAATCCGTTGAAGTAGAGGAAGATAAAAAGGTCACATGCCCAAAGTGTGATGGTGAAGGTTGCGAGCATTGCGACTATAAAGGATATCATATTGAATCCGTTGAACTGGATGAAATTAGGAGGACGATACCATCGGATATGCCTGATCGTAGTGGAACATTGGTTAATAAAATACTAAAAATACCAACAAAAGAACAACAAGCAGCACATGAGAAAAAAATAAAGGACGCAGCAAAGATAGCAGCAGAGAACGAAAAAAATAAAAAGAAGTGGGGGGGACTAAAGCCCACATGGTCAAGAGATCTTAAAGACTCAGTTGAACTGGATGAAGCAAAACATGAAATACAAGACTTGATTGCAAAGTATAAAAAGGCTGGAAGAACAGCACACCATTATCCAAGAAAGAAAGAAATATCTCTTGATGGAAGAACAATGAGTAACAGTGATGCCATTAAGAAAATGAAGAAGTTGGTGGGTGATATGCCACTACGCAAGGAACCCGGTGAACTGGATGAAGTACGAAGCAATGTTTATGTGGTTACAGATAAAAACGGTAAGGTTGTTGCCGATAACTTACAGAAAGCAGCAGCAAGTGAATTTGTGAGTAACCAGTCCGCACAAAGACGAGGTACAAATCCACCTTACACAATTGTTCTTGACCCCACCGCAAAGGCTGGTCAAGTTCTAAAGAAATTTGCAAGAAAAGAGTCTGTTGAACATTTGGGTGAAGCATGGGACGAAAAAAGTGTTCAAAGAACTGCGAAGACCGGTTACGGAATCAACATGAAGGGTGGAAAATTTACTGGTAAGAAACCACCAAAGACTCCGTATGAATATATGAAAATTACCTCAAGTAGAGGTAATAACTTCAATGTGCAACTTGGTCTTGGTAAAAACAAGAAAGTCATAACTGGAACCGCCAAAAATATGGCGAACGAAATTAATAAAATATTTGGTTTCGATGAATCCGTTGAACTGGATGAAAATGGTGTTGAAATAACGCATAAAGGTTTGTGTAAAGAAGCACACCCAGATATATCCCACAAGGATTGGGAAAAAATACAAAAAGAATCTGTTGAAAAACTGGATGAAGCAGATAGACCAATGCAATTCCCCGGCAAAATAGTTGGTGGAAAGATGAAAGGCAAATTTACTAGCGCACAACTCAAACAATTGAAGGACGCATATGGCAAGATTGGTCGGGTTGATCCTTCAAGCAAATCATACGAGAAATTAACATCGTATCTTGATGGTATGAATAAAGCACAATTAACACAACTTGTTAATGCAAAAATTCAATTCATCTCTAGTCTCGCACGCAATCGCCTTGCCAGATTGAAGATGAAATCAGAGTCGGTTGGATCCGAAGAGGTGGTATCTGGTTCTTTGAAAGAAAAAAAGAAATCAATTCGGAATATTCTAACTGCGGCTGAGTTGATACGAAAGTTTGATATGAAAGGTGAAGGAATTGATACCCCTGCAATAGACAGCAAAAAGTGGGGAACTCCCGGTTTCACGACAGAGGAGAATGAATCTGCAAAAGAAAAAAGAATCTTCACGCGAGGTGATTTTGTAAAAGGAAGACGAGGCTACCATAAAGACCAGGAATATGTTGTCCATACGGACCATTCTTCCGAATCTCATATGACTGTTCGTGTTCCAAGAAAAGATGGTAAAGATCGTCTGGTGCGGGTGTCAAGAAGCAACTTTAACAAAGTAAGCAATGGATTTAAGCGAAGAAGGTTTCCTGGACCTTCTCCAAAATCTCCATCCTAAAAATAAAATAAACAAAATTATAAAATAACCATTTATCCATATAAATAATATATGGAATGGTTAAGTTAAAAAGTGTATATTTCTTAGCAACTGCATTATGGTTAGTAGGGTGTATAACTCAGACACCAATTCCACAACAAAATATAAAAGAAATAACAACAGTAGAAACTAATTCAGAATTTCTGAAGTGGTTTGAAACTGTCAATTATGATAATGACCCATACCCAGCAGTGTGTTCGCTGTCTGATGTCATGGGGAATATCATTGGTAGCGGTGTCCTCATCGCACCGAATGTAGTGTTAACGGCTGGGCACTGTATAGATGGTATAGAGTTATCTTACGTTTCCTTTGGGAACGAAATTATCTGTATACCGGAGACACTGCTCCACCCAGAGTATAATCTTTTTATGCGTGTTCCCCATGACATTGGACTTCTTTTTCTAGAACATGAGGCATATGGCGTAAAACCAGTGACCATGCATAGTGGTCAGTTCATCTGTAGGTTTGCAGATATAACAACAGTTGGTTTTTCTTTTTTTTACAAAAAATATAGTAAACCCGGAGCATTTAGGTATTTTGGAACCGTACTAGAAGACATTGGTGAGATTAAATTTCTCCCCAACAAGACATCCATTTGGTATGGAGATTCTGGTGGTGCTGTGTTTACTAATTGGTATGGACAGAAATTGCTCATCGGAATCATATCCAGTTTTATGATTATAGATGGAGAAGCGGTAGAATGTTCTGCAACAAGAGTTGATATGTTTAAACACTGGATAGAAGAGAGTATAAATAAACATGAAGGAGTTTTGGAAAACACGATTGATGCTTCTGTCAACCCCTGAAGGGATGATAGTTTCTCTTATAGGATTTATTATAGGGACTTTACTTGTAAGGGGTTTGTAGTTGGAAGCACATAACTTTTTTGAGTTATTGATTATCTTAATGTTGTGTATTGCAGCACATTTTGGAATGGAAGAATAATTATGATTATAGCAGGAGTAGATTATTCAATTCGTACACCAGCAATTTGTATATTTGCTGCTAAAAATGAATTGTTTACATTTAAACGATGTCGTTTTTATTTTCTTACCGATACTAAAAAATATGCGGATTTCTTTCTTAATAATATTCAGGGTGAACGTTCTCAGGACTGGAACAGTGACGAAGAAAGATATAAAAGTATTGCAGACTGGGCGATTGACAAACTTGTTGGCTGTGACCAGATTGCCTTAGAGGGTTACTCTTTTGGTTCTAAGGGCAAAGTGTTTCATATTGCAGAGAATACGGGTGTGTTGAAATATAAAATTCACAATAACGGAATTCCCTTAGAAATAATTCCACCAACTGTTGTTAAAAAGTTTGCAACCGGAAAAGGAAATGCAGATAAAACAATGATGCACAGATCATTTATTCAAGACACAGACTATGATTTAAAAAAAATTATTACACCAGATAAAAGTATGGTAGATAACCCTGTTTCAGATATAGTTGATTCTTATTTCATTTGTAAATTTTTATACGATCAAATGAATCCAGACACTACAAGTTAATGGATGTCATATCCAGACCATTTCTTATATTGTTTACGGATGTTAGCAACTTCTTTTTGTGTTGATCTTGATTGAATTATGTTTGAAGTTCTCTTAAACTGTTTGTGGTCGATTACTTCATCGCCATTTTTTGCAGTTTCTACACTATAGACAACTTCTTCTAGTGCTTTTTTATCTTTTCTAAATTGATATATGACAATAACAATACCAGCAAGAACACCCACTCCTGCAAATATGCCACCGAATATACCAACATGTTCCATGTATAGTGTAGCATAGGTTCCAAGTCCACCAGTGACAGCACCCATCAAGAACAACAAAGCACCCAATTTAGGATTTACAAATATTGCTATTGCAATGCCACCAATGCACAATAGTAATCCTGCGCCTGCGGTTACACTTGCAATCCAGTATAAACTTTGGACCGCTTCTTTGCGTTCTGCATCTCTAAATTGTGAGTTTTCTACTTCCAGCACTTCTACTTCATCTGCTGCAACATCTATTTGATCTGCAATTACAGGAAGTTCGTCAGGTTCCGGTATTTGACGAACTTCATCTGCAATATATTCAAGTCTTTGTGATGTATCGCCACGAACTACGATGTCTGGTATTGATTCACATGCTATCGGGATTAAACACAATAATATAAAGAGAACTGATTTCATTTATTTGTTTTTTCCTTTAGAACAGGGGGAATCAAATAAGACATGATTCCGGTTGTGCTATCTTTTACAATTACTGGCATACCAGGATTGCGATGCGCATATGTCCTAATTGATTGGTTGTTGATATCTTCCATATTCATTTTCCGCGACCAACGTTCGTGACGTTTTCTGCCGTGAAGACAATTGCCATATTCTTCGCTGGTGACTGTAAACACAGGACAGCCTGCAAATGTTTCGTTAGACTTTTTTTTTCTTTTAGCGGGAACTCTAATTCTATCTGCTTCTCTTCCTGCGATTTGTGGAAGGTTATCCGAAGGTGTTACGCTCTGATGCATTCCGGCAATACCGCCCCCTGCGGATGTCATTATTTCTTGTATTAATTGTTTATATGTTTTCATGTTTTACGTTTTCTTTGAAAGTTCTGTACCTTTTTTGCATTTGGTAAAAATTTTTTGAGTGCTGCTTTTTCTCTTGCATTACATTTTTTTGCTCTTTCACTTCTCCTTTGACTAGGTGTGAGTTGTTTAGGAATTGAAATAGGCATTCTAGATGACTGCATTCTTTTTTTATTTTTTCCACAACCACACCCCATTAAACATTCCTTGTAATATTTAGAATTTTCTGTACTTGCAAATCACATTTCGCTTCGCGTTCTCCACCAGGCCAATACAAGTAATCTTTTTCTTTGTTCTTTCTAAGATTTAGAAGCAGTGGTAATGTTGCTTTTTCAATTTCATTCATTTTTGCTGCTAACAATTCATCATATTGAATCTTAACTTCATTGGTGCCTTCACAGGTAGAATTCATTTGCAAAATAAGGTCCAATTTTTCCTGCATTTCTTTAATTTCATCTGGCGTTGTCTGATCATCAAGTTGTACTAAAGCGTTAAGTTCATCCTCATCTGCCGCAGTAAAACCAAAATCAAAATCACCATTTAAATATTCTTCTGGTATGTTTTGATTATTCGTCATCTTCGTTTTTCTCCAGCAACGTTTCAAATGATGAATTTAATGCAAAAGAATCAACATCAAAATTCTTTTCCTCTAACAAATATTTCTTTATTTCATAAAGAACAAATTTACCGTCTGCGCCAACCTTTTCTGCTTCATCTTTTAATAGAAGCATTGCAGTGGGAAGAGTGGTGAGTCGCGCTCTGAGCGTTGGATCAGGAACCATTGCAATAATCTTTTTGATGTTGATTATTAGTCTATGAAACGCATCAACAGATTTTCTTTCTCTAGAATCAGTGATGGTATCAAGTTTTCTAAGGAACTTCCCTTTATTGTCTATTATGCCGTAGCGGTACGCATCCATTTTGGTAAAGGGAATTATTATCAGTCTAATGAATTTATATACAGTAAAGGCATTAATAACTTTATTAAGTTCGCCCATTTTGTTTTCATTTAAATTCATTTCATTTTCTCCAACATCTTATCTATCTTATGATCGGTTGGAATTTCATCACAGTCGGCTTCTGGTATTGAATATGGGAGAAATTTAAGATAACTTAAAAATGATTTTAAATATGAATGAAATTTTTTGTCTATTTTATAAAAAAGTATTCTACAACACGCATTTGATCCAAACACATTATTAAGTATTATGATGTGATTCAACACTAACCTTTCTTTCAATAAACCTTTATTGTGATATCGTCCTAATAAACGTTTGATATATTTGATCCGATTTACGTCTTCATAAAACTCTTCCATGTCGTTGCACTGAGGATTATTATACATCTTCATCACATACATTTCAAAATTTTGTTTATTAATAATCGAAAAATCCATGATGAAAATGTTTTTTTATTCTTCGTTGTTTGGTACAATCTTTGCATCTATTTCATATAAACCATCATCGTCTTGGAATAGATCTATTTTTAATACAAGACCTACGCCGTTATTAAATTCTGAGATGTTGTCACTCGTATAGAATCCCTGTTTAAGTAGATTATGAGTAGGAGTAGTTCCGAACGATCCACCCCACCTTTTAAGTGGAAGTTTTGTAGATTCGTCCGTTGAAAGTTCGGATGAATTGTTCCAATCAAAATCTAGACCAGCAAGATTCAGTTTATGCCGAAGTTGTGATACTGCATTTTTTGGTTCAATAAACTCTCTTTGCGTGAATGCTTTAAGGAAAGAGTTAAGACGAACCAATTGTTCTGGATGATCAACCCGATGAACACCAAAATCGCTGTGCGCGCTTCGTGCAGCACCACCAACGGTAACTTGACTTTCTGTAATGGTTGATATGTCTTCTTGCAGTTTTTTGTATGTTTTCATAACATTCTCCATGTAGTTAACTACGACTATTTATTGTTTTTTAATGCTCTACTTGAAATTTTTTGTGAATATAGAATTAATTGACATATATGGTGTGTCTTTTATATACCTTTTGAGGAGTTTTTTGGTGCCTATTTCACCCGCTCCTCCTTCTTCTTTTACAGTTTTTTGTGTTTTTAAGTGTAGGTCTAGGGGTTCCGGGGGATCGCCAATTTCCCAGCCACTATCTCTGTTTAGAGTTTTGTCAAATAAATCTTTCGTGAATGCTTTTGTTTGTATTGGATAATCAGGGAGGGCGGAAACTGGAAATACTTTATCCTCTTCAACATAATCAGCAACCATTATTCTGAAATTTTCATCTAGATCGTTGTCTGTTTCATTATTTTGTGCTATTTGGCGGAGGAAGTGGTTGCCATAACTAATAGGAATTTTCTTTTCTTTGCCGTTTATGGTAATGGTATTGAATTCCTTAGAATCTTCTATATTGGGGTTATTTATATTAATATCAAAGTCGTAAAGGTCTGTGAGTGAACGAGCAGCGAATTCATATGGATTTGTTAACATATCTTGTTCAATTTCTGATTTATCAATGAGTAAATTTTCTTCATTTTCTTCTACTTGTTTTGCTTCTTCAATCACAGAGAACATTTCATTGAAGCCTAATAATCTTCCGGATGATCGAGCATATTCGTCGCCTTGGTTGGATCTGTCTTTAATTACAGTTGTTCCGTGTCCGGTAAGTTTACCAGAATCTGAAGTAATAGATGGTTGTGTAATATCAGTGCTGAATACAGACGAACCTATACCTTTTCGTGTTTTGCCACGGAAACGGACTGATACTTTTTCGGCATATCTTGCAACTGTGGGGCTGGTGAACGGATCTTCCCCTATTTCCTCAAATGCATGTGGACTCAGCATGTGCGATGCTGCTGCTTCTGGAACACCCATTGCATCATATTTGTTTGCGCCAGTCATATTTTCATGGACCATTGCGCGAGCAAATTCTGGATTATCCTTAATAACCTTAAGAACTTCTTCAGTTATTTCTTTTTGTGCAGTATCTCGGAATTTATCATAATCATATTCCTGTTTAATTTTTCCGCTACCGGTGAACATGTATGCCATTTTTGGATTAGCACGAACTCTATCAGCATTTTTTGAGGATACTGTTTTTGTAGGGAGATTTCCAACACGTTCAATTAACTTATCGATGACTTTTGTTTTAAATTTGGGGTCGCGTTCAAGAACAGTTTCTAATGAAGCCCTGAATCCGGCAGCAGTTGCTTTTCCTTGTTGACTTGAAAGTTGGAAAGATTTATCATTTTTTAGTGAAATTTTATACTTAATGCTGCCGTCTTCGTTTAATACTACATTGTCGGTTTTTGGTTCACCGTTTATTTGGATGCCTAATTCGTCCCAGTGGTATAGGTTATTTCTGTCTTCTTCTGGAAGTTGACCCAATGTCATTATTGCAACAGCAAACATTGCTTTACTGAAAGATAGGTTCTTGCCTCTATTGGCTTCACTTTTTCTAATGATATCATCGATACTCATTCCGCGAGATAAATCAGATGCAACGGTTATAGCATATTCGAATTGCTTACCTTCGTTTTTATCACGAATGGTAACGTGTGCTTCCAATTCGTCCCACACATCCGATAAATCGGAAGCATTCCTTGGCTGCAATACCATTTGTGGCTGTTCCCATGCAGATGCTTCGGGATTATATGCTTGTGATTCAAACTCTGCTTGTTGTTTTTCAGTGTCTTGGTCGGCATCCTGTTGTGTTTTAAATTCTTTTTCAGCAGTAGCAACTTGTATTTCTTTTTCTTTGGCGTTTAGGGTTGCCATGTCTGCCTGAGCCTTTGCTGTTTGTTTTTGTTCCGGACTCTGTGCTGTGCTGATTTCTTCAGATCCATCTTCACCTTTAGCACCCTTTATAGCAGTGACATCTGCTTCCCCCTTATTTCTAGTTTTGGGGCTTTCTTTTGATGGTGTAATCATTTTCTTTGCGGTTACTGTCCACACCCAATCGTCCTCTTGTGCAGCAGAACCAGCAGAACCGCGAGAAGGCTTTTCGTTTTCTATATCATAATCTCCATGCGTAAGTTCATCTTTATGGATGAGCATCATCTTCCCTTTGTTTTTTCCTCCTGTTGGTCGGACAAGTTTAAGATCACTCCACCGAGGCTTACCGCCCACCTTTTCTGCTTCTCGTTCTGCTCGCTTTCTTGCAGAATCTCTTTGTTTGGGGTTTTCTATTCCAGTTCCCTTTGCAAATTCTTTGTCCTTGAGCCTCCGGGTTGCTTCTTTTGCTTCCTTTGCTTCAAGCAAGAAATTACCAAACACATCATCAACACTTTCTAGTGCTTTTACAGGATCATTGGTTGTCATCCGAGATCGGACTTTTTCTAGTCTTTCTTTTTCTGCTTTATGCATGTTAGGCATCATCCTTTTTGCTATTCTTGCAATGATCTTTTGCTTCTTCTTTATTTTGGCATCAATTTTTTCACGTTGCATGAAGGGGAGGTCTTCCCATTTCATACCTTTAATTAATTTTTGTCTCACTTTTTTTATTGCTTCTTTTTTTGCTTTTGCGGCTAATTGAGTTTTGCTTTTTCGCTGTTTTTCTTTTCTCTTGCGACTCCTTGCACGCTTCTTGGCGGTTCGTTTCATTCTTCTAGAAAGTTTACGTCGGTTTTGCGCCGAAATTTCAGTCAACAACAAATCAGATTCTATTGATAAAACTTTACCAGATTCACAAAACTCCTCAAATTCATTAAAATTGAACCATGATTCTTTAATTTCACCACGAACTCCCATACCTTTTCTTATTGCTTTAAATAATCCTAATACATCTTTTTCAGAAATGTTGGATGGTATTCCTAACCGAAATGCACTGAGATTTCCTTCTGCTGCCGCCGCACGCATTTTAGATGCAGACATACCCGCAACGCCTTCTGCATCTGGATCTCTTTCCCCGGCAGATATTACTTCAAATTTAGAGAATTTAAATTCCTTCTTAGGTCCAACATATCTACCAACAGATCGTTTAAATTCGTTTACTCTATCCGAACCCACAACCATAGTAACTTCATCATATCCTGCATCGCTAAGTTGTTTTAACACAACAAATGGGGTGTTATGTTTTTTATTCACAATTATATTAAATCCTCTAAGAAGTTTCTTCATATAACGAAATTTGTCTGTAGAGGATAGGGGATTTTTCTTTTTGTCGGTAGTGCTACTTCCAAATATGGTATGTTCAGCATCTCGCCGTCTTGCTTCCTCTTTGACTCGGGTAGCAAGTAGTAAATGTCCAGTAGTGGGAGGATTGAAACGTCCAAATGTGAAAACCATCTTTTTCATATAAAGTTTCTCCGTTGTATGATATGTATAAAAAACAAGAGAGCATATATAGGGATACACTCTCTCGTTTTATTTAACCCCACCGATTTTCATCCGTAGGTTCAGTGTTTCTGGACCACCTCCTTTCAAAGATATGAAAATCGGTGGGGTTTATCTTAAATCATCTATTCCAAGGAAATTTAGATTTTAACCAATTCCATGTTGGAGTACCGATTGCTGCGCCCGCTATAAAAATTATTATACTATAAAATATTGTACCTAGTGCGCTTGAAAACATATCGTTTCTCCTTATGATTGTTGCTGATAAACCCTTTTACAAACAAAACCTTTGTGGTGAGATCGCTCACCATTCATTACCTTATATATTGCAGATTTGTTTAAGTCATTTTGACGGCAAAACTTCATTAAGTTATCTACTAAGTAAGTCACGCCATTTTTGTCCTTAAACTCATATAATGGTTTACGATCTTCCTTACTACTACTATGTATAATTTGCCACACCCAAGAACTACCATTTTTTATAAATTCCCCGCCGTGTTCTGCAATAAATTTTTCTCGGTGTAAATAGGACTTAGAATTATCATTTATTTTAATCCATTCACGGGTATTTCTTATATTGACCATATCTTTATTCATAATTTACCCCTTCACCCAATTTTTTGCAAGATTGAAATTTGCTCTACTAAATTCAAGTCTGTCCACAATTTTTATTGCTTTGTTAGAAATATGGTCAACGGCAACAAATCCTTCTGGTTTGGTTACGTTGAAACCTTTTGATGTTTGAACGAAGGTTCCAATAGAGTTGACCGACTCAAGTTTCCGCAAAAGAAGGATTTTTCCTTTTATAAGAGTAGAGTGCAGAGAAAAGAGAGAATCCATTTGCTTATTTTTGGAGTTAAGATAACTTACCACCTCGTCCCGTGCTGATTCTCTTCTTTTGATTGCAGCATCTGTCGTAACTGAACCCATATCTTTCCCTATTTTGTCATTTATCCAAATTATAAAATCCTTATTGGAAAGAGTGGTTGTTCCTTCTTTTACCTTTGAGTTAACGTATATATTCAGGTACTTAACAATTTTTGTTTGATCTGCTAAATCGTTCATAAAAGATTTGGAAGATTTTAAATCTTGCTTTGCCTGAGAGATGATACTATCCAATGTAGAGGATTCTGATGCAGTAAGAGTAGCAGAACCACTTATGTCTCTAAATGAAGCATCATCCACCCACACAGAGCGATTCCTCTTTAAACTTTTAACATTTGCACCGAATGTTGCTGTTAGGTTAGACATTTTTCTGCCGCCATAGGTGGTATGAAAAACTATTCCCATTTTAGCAGAACCAATTTTCTTACCTAGTTCTGAATTCACGGGAACTGCATATGTAATAGTGTTTGGGTTAAATGTGTAATGAGACACACCATCTATATTTTTTGTTCTAATATCACCCGGTCCGAACATCATATCACCTTGTATTATACCTCTAATTGGAAGTTTTTTAAGATATTTAAGTGCAGCAGCAAGTTTATCTCCAAGTCCAGATGAGTGATTTTTTCTAATGTCTGCAACTGTGTAGTTTATTTTTGGAGTTTTATTGAATATACTTTTAGACCCAACAAAAAATTTACCATTTTCTGGATTGGTTCCACAGAATATGGCAGGTGCGCCATCCCATTTAACCGTTGCATTTATTTTGGAGTTTGTGTTACCGTCAAGCATCTTAGCAATTTCTTCTAGAAAAGAAACTGCTTCTGCTGCTCTGCTGCTGCCTTCAAACACTAAATCTTCTATATGAGTAAGATGGGTATTTTTGGTGGATTTTGCTTCTTGAATATATTCTAAGTAGTTGTTCATGTAACTATGTATTTATTTTGATCGTTGTAAGTTTGTATCACTTCATACAATCTAGGAACATAGTCAATTGGGTTTCCACTGAATATTTTACACGGAGGTCCATTCTCTGCGGCCACAATTATATGAAATTCCCGTATGGGAGTTCCTGTTCTTTCGTGCCACATTATAGAATATGCTGTTCCTTGCAGCATATAATTTTCAATATCACTTATTCTTTTTTGATGGGTGCTTCCCTTGAAGTCAATAACGCTCAAATTGCCATTAAATTCTGCAACACAATCAACACGACCGGCGAGTTTCAATGTATCGCTCCATAGAGGAATTTCTATTGCGTGTATATTGTCTATTTGATCAAGAGTTTTTTTTATTTGCACAAAAAGAGAAGAAACCACAGGATTCTCGGTGAGTAATTCAATATTTTCGTTTTTCAGATAACGCTCAATAAGTTCATGGAGGTTATTACCTCGTCGCAAAACCCTTTTTGATTCTTTTGGATTGTTTTTTCGCCATTTTTTAAAGAAATCATTCTTTTCCCACCCAGTTACCGTTGTGACGCTAGGATATTTATTTCCATTTGGTAATTGATAGTATCTCATTCCGTTTGGTTCGGTCACACTCGGGACATTTTCAAATACAAGATTCTGATGAATAAATGTCTTTTGCATACGCATATTATAACTCCTTTTCGCTCACATTCAATGACATTCTGTCAGAATATATATACCGGAAAGGAGAAGATATGAATATTCCGTCTTTTGAGAGATATATTAAAAACAATCCAAAGTGGAATTCTAAAATGAATTTTCGCATTGATGGTGGTGTCTCTGAGGCCCCTGTGGTGGAAATCAAAGAAAATAAACCATTTGAAACTGGCACCACTATCAATGAGGGTGATAATATAAAGATACTTTCTAAAACGTACAAAACATTAGGCAAAGAACAATATGCATTAATAAAAACAACATCTGGTAATATAATACAAGGATATTTACATATTGGTTATATTAGAACACCACTTAGTTCAGAAATTATGCAAACAAAAGAAATATCAATTCGCAATCTTGGCGCGGCACTCCGAGATGCTATAGCACCAATTGACATTATTGTTCAGAATACTATGGGAGGTGGACAGTCCAAATTAAATAATATAATTGGTGTGATAAATGTTGATGGACTTTTTGCTGCTGATTATGCATTTTATGATAAGAGAGGCACCCCAGTACTTTGGGTTGTGCATGATGAAGGAATTAAAACAATAATACGCAAACCAATATCTTCAAATATTGTAATATCCCGTCATGCAGAAACACAAAATTTTTTAAATGACATTGTTGAATATCTAGAAGGTGACTATGAATACAGTAATGAAATTGAGAAATCGGTGAACCTACTTAATATTATATTTGACGCTAAACGTGAAGAAGAGAAAGAAGAACACGATGGAGCATCTGGTGAGTTCATTGATCTTCACGCTATGGACTACGATAAGAACTACGGTAAGTCCTTTCGTTGGGCCCTTACACCCGAAGATCAAGTAGGTACATTCTCTCTCGTTACACCATCGAATGGTGATGCATGGAAGAACTGGAAACCTGTTTCTGCTAAACAAGCGAGTATGTTAAAAGACAAGTGGTATCAGCATAAAGAAACAGGAACTCTTTACGACTTTGTTGCTCCACACAAAGCAAAACAAATATACAAAAAAACTACAAATTTTCAGGAAGAACTGATCATTAGATTAAGCGCAGAGGGGTTCAGACAAATAGCCAATTATATGAAAAATATGAGTGGGAAAGAGTACAATAATTTTTTAAATAATATTAAAACGAATAAAAGAACCGTAGAAGAGATGTTGAGCAAAGAGAGGTTTAATTACACATCCAGACAAATACAAAATATGAATGGCTTACAATATAATAATTTTTTAAGCACACTTGAATTTGATCCGGGTCCAATAAAGAGCCATAGCAGCATATTATCTAATTCTTTTTGGAGAAAAATTGCAGATCCTCAATTGAAGAGAATGTCTTTGTATGGTGAAGATGTAATGTTTAGTCCTAATAGACCTGGACCAAACAATGCACAAATTGCAGGAAAAGGAAATATAATTTTTAACCCTATTGATTCGATGGAATCAACATATGAATTGTCATTTTCTTCTCATATATCTACAAACGAAGATCATGAAAATATTCATATGGATACTGAGCCAGTATTTTTAGCCGAACCCCAGCACGGTGCGCCGTTTAAATCGGCTGATAAATATTATCATGGAGCGCAAATATCAATTGTACCTCACATGTTAATCACAAGAAGCATTGCTGGTGCTACTGAGATTTAATTCGGCTTCCGAAGCCGTCGGCTTCCGAAGCCGGTGCTGCGATCAATTTTTGCTTTAATTACAGATTTTCTATGGCTGTTAAGTCTATCAGATTTTGGTGTGTTAGATGTTCTATCTTCTCGCACCAATTTTCTGCTGTTTAGCCCTAACTCTTGCGGCAAAACTTGGATCTACCTCTGCACGTTGACCCATTTGTTTTACTCTAAATCTAACTTCATCACCTTTTCTTGCACCAATTCTCTTTTGTGCAGCCATAGCCGTTGCTTTAAGTCTTGGATCTTTTTCTGCATCTCTCTCCAGCCGTTTTAATCCGGATTTAACTTCATCACGCGACAAAGGAGTACGGCCGGAATCACGCTTACCGAGCATTGGAACATCAGGTTTTAGCAGAGCCAATTTTCTTAGTCTTTCTTGACTTTGTTGTGCTGAAGTGGGAGGTCTAGGCTTTTTTGATGGTGTTTTAAATTTTGCCGCTCTTGCTAATATCTCTTTATCTTTACTGTGCGGATGAAGACCGAACCTTGTATCTTTTGCTCCACCATGTACATAATATCCTGCTGATCTTTCTCTTGACTTTGCGGCTATTGCACCAAATTCGGTGCCAAATTTTTTAACTCCTTTTTTTAATCTGTCTAATAATGTTGGTGTTGCTCTGACTCCAGGTTTAGGTGCTTTGCTAGCAACTTGTCCTACTTTTGCTCCAACCCCACTTGCAGTACGCTTTGCAGCAACTTGTCCTACTTTTGCTCCAACCCCACTTGCAGCACGTTTTCGGAACAATCCGCCGAGTCCGCTAAGTGCGGCTCTGAGCGGGGCTTTAGCGAGATGGGCCCCAGCAGGTCCAATTTCGTTGAGTGCAATAATTTCATCAATTTTTATGAGTTCTTTCTCTTGCCTGATGGCTGGGACATTATTATTAATTTGCAAATTATGTTTTTCGTGTCTTGCAACACCGTGTAACCAATTAACATATTCTTGTCTATTAAACATTTAATTTCCCTATTTTCTGCTACCAATCGATTTCTGCACCCACCCCTTAGCATGCCCCCCCGGGGCAGATCTAGTACCAAATTGACTCATTCGTGATACACCCTGAGTTGCTAATGCAGTTTCTAATTCATTTCGTTGATTCAATGCACTGCCTCTAAGATTTTCTGTAGGGCCATGAGTAGAACGATGTATCTCTATTTGTCTTTCAAGGTTGGTTATATCACTTTTTTCAACATGACGAGATGCCTTCTTCTTCTTCTTCTCATCATCGTCATCGTTTTCTTTATCTTCAACGAACTCTAAATAAGATTTTATTTTTGATTCATGTTTCATTTATCATCTCCCTCCGGATGATGCAGAAGCCTGTGACACGCCGCCGCCATATGGACTGCCACGTTCCGCTGCTGAGCCGGTTCGGTCGTATGTTGACATACCGCCACCGCCACCGTATTTCTTCACGGGTTCAAAGTGGCTACTTCGATCTGTTGCGGGGGCTGCGCCTTTTGAGAAACCGAGTGCGCGCGCGCCCCGCCTGTGGCCCGCCATAAACCGTTTTCCTGCACCCATTACGGCTCCTCCTACTTTTTTCGCTACTCCTCCTGCTTTACCCTTTAACCATTTGAATCCTTTTTTTACTGCGCCACCAAGTAATTTTTTCCCTAACCACATACCAGCCATGGGAAGTAAGGGAAACAATTCCACTAGTTCTTCTTCAGTTAAGTTATCGATATATTGAACATCTTCGGAGAGAATATTATAATATTCATGATTCTCCCGCAATTCATTTTTTATCCATTCAAGTCGTGCTGCAATAATAGATTCATAACGAATCTTGCTATATTGTGGATTTTCCCGGGAAGAATCTGGACCAATTTTTACTAAAGGAACATCGGCGTTGTCAGACATTCTTCTTAATCGTTTAACAATTGTATCCTCTTTCGCCTTTTTTCTTTTCCCAATCGCAGATTTGAGTTGAGCAGGTGATGGCTTAAGAAATTCAGTACTAGATCTATGTTTACCTTCTTTTATTGTTTTATCAGTCCATCCACCAAATACTTTACCACCACTGATAATTTCTGCTGTTTTAGCAACTATTTCCTCAACACTTTCTCCGCGCATGGTTCTCTTATTTTCTTGTTCCATTTCTTTTTTTCGTCGCATCTGCTCTCTTGCGTTTGCTGCTAAATTTTTTGGATCTTGAAGATGTTTTTCCATTTGTGTTCCCTTTTTCTTGAACGGTCTAGGACCGGATGGTCTGCTGATATTCGGCATCAACTGTCCTTGTCTTTCGTTCATATAGTATATATACAATATAATTTCTGAAAGTGATATATATAACAACAGAGGAGATAACAATGTTATACTATAATTCAGCAACACTAATAGCAGTATCAACAGATGCAACAAATCAAAAAAGAAACAAAGGTGTTATGATAGTCAATGATGGAACCGGAGTGACTACAACTTCAATTTTCTTCACTACACCCGGTGGTACTCAAGGACCAGAAGTAACCATTAAGATACCACAAAACGGTGCCCCAGTTATTATACCTATTCGTTTCTATAAGACTGGTGGAACTCAGACCGATTGTGCGGTATATGAATTAAGTTAGGTCAACCCAACGGTTCCATAGTTCTTTACCTGAACTATCCAGACCCACCAATTGAAGAGCAAGTCTCTTTGGTTTGATGGGTTTGTTTTTTAGATTCATCCCACATTCTTTGAGCAGTTTATGACCCTTCTTTGAGTTGCAAGACGAACATGCAGTGACCAAATTGGTCCATTGAGTTCCTCCACCCTTGGATTGGGGGTGAATATGATCTACTGTGAGTTTCTTGGGATTCTTTGACGAGAATCCGCAATACTGACATGTCCAGTTGTCTCTTTTGAACACATTTCTTCTTGTCGGTGAGTAGTCTTCATAGGGTAGATATACAAAACGAACAAGGACAATTACAGCGGGTATTTTATATTCACCGCGAATCGTCCTGATGGAATGTGTTTTGTTATAGTTATAGGGCTTTTTTGCTTTCCCATTGGTAAGCAGTTTAACCGCTTTCTTCCAGTCGATGACTCTCAGTATTTCCTCGCTGGAATTGAGTAAAAGTACTTCTCTACTCATTGAAACTCCTTCTTAATTTATAAAACAACCGCACCCGAAGGCACGGCTGTTTTGGTTTTTGTATTATGTTTGAATCAATATCCGGTTTGCCTGGTCAATGCTTTACCAACTGCACTAGCACCTTTTTTAACGGCTTCTGCAAGTTTCTTGACTGTCTCACCAAATGCTTCATGGAGATCTTTCACATCATGAAATGCATTTATGATGTCGTCAGTAGAAGTATCTTCAGTTAATTCTCCACCAAAATAAGACTCAAGATATTCATAGATTTCTTCTAAATTATCTTCGTTGTTGTTTACCATAAAATCATCAATTAAATCAACCGAATAAGATAAACATTCAAATGCTTCATAGACATCATCAATGGAGATATCATCTTTTTCCATAACATCACATGTAAATTCTAAAAGGGCTGTTCCAACATCAGTTGTGAATAATGCATCCAAAACTTCTGATTGATTCTCTTCTGGTGTGATTGCATCTGGTGTGATTGCATCTACTTTTCTTTCATTTATTTTTTGAACCCGTTCAATAGATCCATGTATGTCGCTCAGATATTTTTTATACTCGTTAATATTCATTGGAAATCCTTCCTGCTGTTCGCTATATTATGTATAAATTATCCACCTTTAGATAAATATTCCCTATCGAATCTTGTTCAATCAATTTCTAATTGTGCAAGATATTCAAGATCTTTATAGAAATCTATGCCTGGCGGATCTTGTAGAATTTCTTCATCAATTTCTGGACACAATCTCACAAATGAATCTTTTAATATAGTTCTTGGTTGTGCTATTTTTGCAACTTCAAAATAATCTATGAGCAATTCATCGCCTTCAAGTATATCTTTACTGGTTGTAATGTATAAATCACCATTATGTTCTTGTAGTTTTACGTTTGGATTTGTTGAGTGGTTGGTAAGCCGGGCGACATCAGTTCTCACATAGTCGTTGTGTTCTGTTTGCAACGATTGTAAATATAAACTTATAGGCGTATTAACGGGCGTGTCTTCTGTAACAAACACACCCATTCCGTGGATGTTTGATTCTTTGATTGTCAAGAGTGGGTCGTATGAATCACGAAGTTTTGGGAGTTTCAGGAGTCTTATTGAAGTTGATATAATTTTAGGTGTTAGAAGTGGTTCCAATTCTGTCCATTTTTTTGGTTTGCCCTTGGGTACAGTCTTTTTCTTGGCACCATTTTTTAGTTCATTAGCAGTCTCTAATAAAATATTTACTATTTGTTCCATTATTGAAATCTCCTTTGGCAATTAATGATTTTATTACACCTTTGCTTGTTTATGTTCAATATTTAATTCAATTTCAATCTCTTCTCTTGCATCTTCCATTGCGAGCATCATTGTATTTATGTCAACATCATCAACTTTGCTCAGACTGCACCACTGCGCCATTATATATCCTACAATTTGCTCATCGCTTCTACGGATAGGGAGAAAACTAAATGCAACAACAGCATTAGAATGTAATAGATTTTTCATGTGACATGAATTCAATTCTTCAGTAACTCTCAGTTGCGGGTCATCTTTCATCATCAATACCATAGAATTAACAACGAGCGTGAGTAGTATATCTTTTTTGGTGTTCAGTCCTGCTCCATCCATCTCTGATGCAATGCCTGTTTCTAAAGATTCGTGAGTCAGACTCATCTTTTTCATAGAAATGCCATCAAGAAAATGTCCTGTATTATGAAACTGAACAAGTTGAGCGCGTGCGCAATCTGTTTTTAATCTTAGTTCAGTGAGTGCTTCATGCATTCTTGTGTGGGTTGTCCAAAACTTATTATCAGGGAAGTCCTTTTTTAGAAGTTTCCTTCCATGTGCTTTTGAAATCTTATATCCACCGACAATACCACCGCCTAAGACAGCAACAACGATACCCGACAACTCGAACCAACTCTCTATGTTCATATGTTACTGTTCCCGTTATAACTATGGTGTTTATTTAATGTTTTAGACTGGCACATGCATACATATATAGGATTTTAAAAAGGCACAAAAGAAATTCAATTCAACATCAAACACAGACAAGTAAAGGTGTAACAATAATGAAAACATTTAAGCAATACACCACAGAATCCTCGCTGGGTGCTGCAAAACAATGGCGAGCGGCCGACCCAAAGGCATCTACCAACAAGTTAGTCAAACGGTTGCGACGAATAAAATTAATGGATAAGAGAGATCAAGTGAGGGGAGTTCAAGCAACCACCAGAGCATTCCAGTCTAAAAATCCCAAGGTGGTCGCCAAAGAAAACCGAAGAGCAAACGCCCTCAGAAAACAACGTCAAGTGATGAAAAATAGGTTGGGTGGATTTGCATTCACAACAATGCGGCCGCTTAGTGATAAGGATGTAGATAGAGCAATTGATCTAGAGACAGATAATAAAAGGTCAATGTCCTCTAGTATGAGAGGGAAAGGGCGATGAAAACATTCCAGCAATACATCACAGAACTGAAGGTGCCTAAACGATTTGAAAAGAAAAAAATTAAAGCACGAAAACTAGCAACGGGCAAATTAAGAACAGAAATAGAAGCAGACCTAAAAACGACTAAGCCGCCATTGTTGCCTGGTATGGAAGTTCCACCCCGATCAACCGTGGAATATAGCAAACAAATAGACCGGCTATACAAGAAAGAAAAAGGTCAAAGAAGAGCCGCAGAAAAGCCAAAAATAAGCAGAAGGCAAAAAAGAATAATAAAAAAAACCACTCCCACTCAAGGTGAGTTAGATTTTGCTAAAAGATACAGATGGCCGAGAAAAGAGAGATAGCGTAAATTGTATTTGACTTCTCCTAAAACTATGGTATTATTACAGCATACATATCTGTATGAATGGAGTGTGAATTGGCTAAACGTAAACAATATCCCATTGTTGAGGTGATATGGACAGACGCTGAAGAACATGGTGAAGTGGGGTGGAATGACCTCAAATCACAACTAGCACATGCAAAAAAACCATGTCCAGAAATGAGATCAGTTGGGTATTGTATTTACCGTGACGAAAAACACATCAGTCTGTTGAGTACTATTGGTGATAAAGAAGCAAGCACAATTGAAAAAATACCAATGGGTTTTATAGTAAATGTAAAAGAACTGGGGGAGATTGTACCAGATGCCGAACTATGATTATTTGTGTGAAGCATGTAGCCATAAATTTGAAGAATTTATGAGTTATGAAGATCGTGAAAAACCTTGCAGTGCGCCTTGTCCCATATGTAAAGAAAATAAAATAATCAAAACTATCGGTGGCTTTCCCGGTCTTGCTTCTGATTCTACATTGACTCCTGACAAAAAGACAGGTGGTCAATGGTCAGAGATGATGGAAAGAGTAAAAACTGGCATTCCTAAACGATATCATGGGGGTATTGATAAATCTACTGACATGAATGGAAAGCGTTGGCACGGGTGACGGTCCCCAATTTATACATATAGCGGACAAGGAAAATCATCGCACATGAACAACGAAGAAATTGTATACGGGTTTTTATCAGAATACTTTGGCGACGGACTAAACGAAAATGTCACCGATGATGATATTGTTGATGTTATTTGTGAGTTAAACGAATTGTGTGATGCAGTAAATGAGTATTTTGGTTTATATGAATATGAAGATGAAGGTATGATGGACTTTAATGCCCCTGCAACAGCACATTCTTTTAACACAGCAAAAGCGGATGCTGAAAAGAGAAAATATCGGGTTTCTAAAAAAGGACGGGGTGGTGGACATCTATCTAAAGAAGGTTAAGGAATATTTTAGGATCAACAACGGAGAAACAGAAATGAATCAAACAGTATTAGAATATCTTGAAGATTACTTCGGTGATGAACTCAATGAGTCTACATCAGATGAAGACATTATGGAAGCGTTTGTCGGCCTCTTAGAAATTGCTGATGCAGTTGAGGAATGGTTGAATGAAGCGCAATATAAGGCAGGGACGGCAACCGGTCGCGGCACAACTAACCCAGACTTAAAGCCGAAGTCGAAAACGACTAGCGGGCCCGCAACGAACAGAATAATGAACACCCGAGTCAGCGAAATTACACCTTCTATGAAAGCGGCTGCAAGCAGAGAGCAAATTGCAAGGGCGAGGGGCAAAGCGAAGGCAGATCAACAGCGTGCTAACCGAAACCAAAGGGGAGGGTTGAATGAAGCAAGCCCGAGGCCTTTAGCAGGGGCAGAAAAGTTGGTGCAATTAATTGCAAATAAGAAAAGAAGTGAAAAGGAAAAAGAAGAAGAAGAAGAAATGACCAAAGAAAATTATATGGCTGAGTATACATCAAGACTTGCTAAGCCTTAGAAAGTTATAAATAATTTTGATAAAGATCACAAGGGAGAAAAACCAATGGAACAAGCAATATTAGACTATTTAGAAGGTTACTTCGGTGATGAACTCAACGAGTCTACTGACGATGACATCATGAATGCATTTACTGAATTGCTAGAGACTGCTAGTGCTGTTAGAGATTTTATTGGTGAAGCCAAGAAACCGAAACCATTGGAAAAAGATTCAGCAAAGAGAGATCTCTTGCAGAGGCACCATGACAAGATGGCTGAGGCACGAAAGAAACGAGATCTACATCAAGGCCCCGAAGCCGCAAAGAAACAAAAGAATATAAATTCGGATCCTCCGGATCCGGAAGCCTTAATAAAATTATTCCAGAAGTATCGTAAATAGAACAAAATTGTATAATACAAAACCCCATTGGCTTAGATGTCAGTGGGGTTTTTATATTGTGTCAAGTTGTCATTTAGACTAATTCTATCTGTTCATTAAAGCACATGGATATCACCTTCAGTGCTAAGAGTCTCATAGTACC
>Ga0114912_1000331_pt1 | contig 25104 bp, 30 predicted proteins | sample MalvirDeepMed_51_FD_89713 | JGI IMG/M metagenome (GOLD analysis project Ga0114912, IMG submission 89713) | Marine viral communities from the Global Malaspina Expedition - Malaspina viral metaG DeepMed_51 | ecosystem: Environmental > Aquatic > Marine > Oceanic | place: Mediterranean Sea...
CCCCGAAATCAGTTGTGCTTCTTCCTGGCTGAACTTGCACAAATGGGATTTTTCCACAAATGGCATGCACTTTTTTATAAAAGTTTCCTCATCATCCTTCCAAAGATCGATTCTAAAATTGGGGTCAAAACAAATGAACATATTCTTGGTAAGCCCATCAAAAAGATATCTGCCGTATGTTTTTTCCAATGGTCCACCCAAAAGAGCGGTCGCCGCTCCAAGGTGAAGTATGTTTCCAGAAAGGTTCTTCCTTAGATCCGGGTTGTACTTGAGTTCTTTGTCGGCCCCCCGGCTAAAAACAAAATCGCGCTCCCCATCTTCTGAAAGGGAAACAAAGGCAAGTGTGGTAAAGGTATCCGACAACTGGGCCAGAGAAATGTCGACCCCCTCACTTTTCAAAGTTTCTAAAAGAAATTTACCGAAGGGATCATCACCAACGGATCCAATAAAGATTCCATTGCCCCCCAATTTGGAAATAGCACAGGCCACATTGGCCGGTGCTCCGCCTGCTTTTTTGGTGAACTGGTTTGCTTTGGAAAGGTCGCTTCCTTGTCGTTCGGCAACGAAATCTATCAACACTTCGCCAATGCAGTATACTTTTTTCATATCGTTTTCGGAATATTCTAAGGTACATAGAAAATAATACCATGTCCAAAAAACGGTTAGGTTTATTTGAATTCTAGGTTAAATGCGTGATAAAGCCGCCATGATTTTTCATCGGCAAACCATTTGTATGTAATATTGTCAAAAACTATTTTATGCGAACACTGGTAGTGGGCGATATCCATTCCGGGGTAAGGGCTTTGGAACAACTTTTGACAAAAGCCAAAATAACTCCGAAAGATCATATTATTTTTTTGGGCGATTATGTTGATGGCTGGAGCACGGCAGTGGAAACCGTGGACTTTTTGATTCAACTGCAAAGCGAGTACCATTGCACATTTATCAGGGGCAACCATGATGAACTTTGCAGGGCCTGGCTGGTCGACCAAAATGAAAACCCGCAGTGGTTGGCTCATGGTGGAACTGCTACAAGAAACAGTTATCTAAATGCTGATAGGGACAAATGGGACGAGCATATCAAGTTTTATAAAAGTCTCAAAAATTATCATTTGGAGAATGATAACAGATTGTATCTGCATGCAGGCTACACCAACCTCAAGGGAATAGATTATGAATATTTTGAGCAATCTTTTTATTGGGACAGAACATTATGGGAGTTGGCCACGGCCATGGACCCCGATCTTGGGCCAACGGATGCCAAGTACCCGAAGCGACTGACCCATTACAAAGAGGTTTACATTGGCCACACTCCGCTATCCAAGAAAGAGTTTGTAAAACCACAGAACAAGGCCAATGTTTGGAACGTGGATACAGGAGCTGCTTTTAAAGGCGGTTTGACGATATTGGATGTAGAAACCAAAGAATTTTGGCAAAGCGATCCGGTTCATACATTTTATCCTGGAGAAAGAGGAAGGAATTTGAGTTAATTTCAGTAAATTATAAAGACCTTTGTAAAAAACCCCGTAGTATGTCGATAAAGAATGTAAGATTGGAAGTGATGCAGGCCATTGAGCCCAAGGTTGACGGTTTTATGAACGAGTATCTTATTCCGACCGAAAAAATATGGCAGCCCACAGATTTTTTGCCGGATTCCCAAAGTGATAAATTTTTTGATGAGGTTGAAAAGCTTCGTGGCGAGGCCAAGGAACTCGGATATGATTTTTGGGTGACCTTGGTTGCCGATACCATAACAGAAGAGGCCCTACCTACATATGAGTCTTGGTTAATGGATGTTGAAGGGATAGACCAACATAGCGGAAAAGAAAACGGCTGGAGCAAATGGGTGCGTGCCTGGACAGCGGAAGAGAATCGCCATGGCGATGTCCTGAACAAATATTTGTACCTATCGGGCCGTGTGAACATGCGTGAAATAGAAATTACTACGCAACACCTAATTTCTGATGGATTTGACATTGGAACGGACAGAGATCCATATAAGAACTTTGTGTACACTACATTTCAAGAATTGGCCACCAATATATCGCATAAGCGTGTCGGGAAGATGGCCAGGCAAAAAGGAAATGGGTTGTTGGCCAAAATGTGTACCATCATTGCCGGAGATGAAATGAGGCATCATTTGGCCTATCGTGAATTTGTAAAGACCATTATGGGGCAAGATCCCGATGGAATGGTATTGGCCTTTGCAGATATGATGAAGAAAAAGATTGTAATGCCCGCCCATTTTTTAAGGGAATCTGGAGGAAGCATTGGTGAAGCCTTTGAGCAGTTCTCCAATTGTGCACAGCGTTTGGGAGTGTATACAGCACAAGACTATATAGATATCCTGAAAAAGCTGAACGACTATTGGGAAATCGGAAATTTGAGAGGGTTGTCCGACCAAGCGGAAAAGGCCAGGGTATATCTCATGAAGCTTCCGGAAAGGTTGCAACGAATCTCGGAGCGTATGCAATTTTCACAAGATCAATATCGATTCAAGTGGGTAGAGGCCAACGGAATGATATAGGAAGACAGGTCAGTCTTGTTTCTATCAATATTTTCCAGCTCTATGCTTTTCTTGCCAATCGAATAGTTGTTCCCAATGGCCTTCGTAGGCCATTTTTGCTTGCATGGGCCAAGAGGCCGGGTCGTGTATTCGGTATCGGCTTCCACCTGAGTCAAGCACTTCTTGGCATTTGTCAACCGGGGTTTCTGATAGGCTTTTCCATGTTTTGATGTTAAAATTGTGGAAGAGTTCTTCGATTTTGGGCCCGATTCCCTCGATAAGCTTTAGATCATTTTCCTTGATACTCTTTCCAAAAATGGCTTTGGCTTCGTTTACGTGAAAAACGAAATCTTCATTTTTTGAAAACTTTATTTTAGAATCAAACTTAAAGCTTTTGGTATGATCGGAATCCAAGCGTTTTCTGCAAGTCTCAAGGTCCGATTTTAATTTGGCATTTTCAATTTCCAGTATATTCAGTTCAATAGATTTATCTGAAGAGGAAGAAGTGTCTGATTTTCCAAAAACATATCCCAAGACACCCGAAACTATCCCGGTAACGGCCAAAATTACCCAATACCATATGGTAGAACTTAACAAATCCATAGTCGCTGAATCAACTGTGCGTAGTTCCTATTTAAAGTACCAAAAAAATCTCAAATAATTAAATAAAACGCTCGAAAACTACACTATTTGCAAAAACAATCTGGTTTTGTAGGAAAAATCAAAAACAAAGGATAAAACAAAATATACCAACTATACACTTTTCGGAACCAATTGTAACATACCGCTTAATTTCTCCATTAAATATTTTGAAATTTGGAATTCAACATTAAGTGAAGAACCCTGTTTCTCCCGACAATGATCCGGCACTGAAATAGGGTTTTAAAGTTAAGTTTGAGTTAGTTAAGTTGGTTTTAAAGACTGCCCATTTGGCACTTTGTCCAAATGGGCGGCTTTTCTTTTTTATAGATCAAACTTAATACCCTGTGCGAGCGGTAGCTCGGTAGTGTAGTTGATTGTGTTTGTTTGTCTTCGCATATACACCTTCCATGCGTCGGAACCACTTTCTCTACCACCACCAGTTTCTTTTTCACCACCAAAGGCACCACCAATTTCAGCTCCGGAAGTACCTATATTCACATTGGCAATTCCACAATCCGAACCTTCAACGGATAGGAATCTTTCGGCCTCCCTTAAGTTGTTCGTCATTATGGCCGATGATAGACCTTGTCTTACCCCATTTTGCATATCCAATGCATTTTCCAAATCACCACTGTATTTTAAAATGTACAAAACAGGGCCAAAAGTCTCGTGCTGGACAATCTCAAAATGATTTTCAGCTTCAGCGATGGCTGGTTTTACATAACAACCACTTTCATGACCTTCACCTTCCAGAACTCCTCCTTCAACCAAGATGTTACCTCCTTCTGCCTTCACTTTTTCTAGTGCGTTCAAATAATTTTTTACGGCATCTTTATCGATCAATGGCCCAACATGGTTGTTTTCGTCGAGAGGATTACCAATGCGGATTTGCTTGTACGCGTCCACAATGGCATTCTTGACCTTGTCATAGACGTCTTCGTGCACAATCAACCTACGAGTAGAGGTGCAACGCTGTCCGCAAGTACCCACGGCACCGAAAACGGCACCGATCACTGTGTTTTTTATGTTGGCATCGGGCGTTACGATAATGGCATTGTTCCCGCCGAGTTCCAACAATGACTTTCCTAGTCTTTCCCCAACAGTTTTGGCCACTATTTTCCCCATGCTGGTTGAACCTGTAGCTGAGATCAAGGGAATTCGTTCATCTTTGGTCATGTATTCGCCAACTTTATAATCGCCGGTGATCAAACAAGAAATACCTTCCGGCACTCCATTTTCAGAAAATACCCGTGCAGCAATATTTTGGCAGGCAACCGAGGTCATTGGTGTTTTTTCGGAACCTTTCCAGATACAGGCATCTCCACAGACCCAGGCCAGAGCGGTGTTCCAAGACCAAACGGCCACCGGGAAGTTAAACGCGGAAATAATACCGACCACTCCTAGAGGATGATATTGCTCGTACATTCTATGACCGGGACGCTCACTGTGCATGGTCAATCCATGTAATTGTCGGGATAGGCCTACGGCGAAATCACAAATGTCTATCATTTCCTGTACCTCTCCCAGCCCTTCCTGATAACTTTTGCCCATTTCATAAGACACCAGTTTACCAAGGGGCTCCTTTAACCTACGCAGTTCATCATTAAACTTTCGAACCACTTCCCCTCTTTGCGGAGCTGGCATGGTACGCCATTTTTTAAAACCTGTTTGGGCGGAGGTAATTACCTTTTTGTAATCTTCCCGGGTTGTTGACTTTACTTTCCCGATAAGGGCTCCATCAACCGGAGAATACGATTCTATGATGTCACCATTGGAAAACCAATCTTTTCCTGTGGAAGTACCATTGTTTATTTCTTTCAGGCCCAATTCTTTTAGGGCTTCTTCTATTCCAAAAGCAGTTGCTGTTTTTGACATTTATAACTTTTTAAGAGTGTATTGTTATATTTTTACAATTATACAAATAATCTCTCAGAGAATGAACGGTTTACAGGAATAGATGAGCCAACAAAAGAACTATGCCAACAAGTGCAGGTAGTGCCTGTACCGTGAATATTTTCTTTGATGCGGTAACTGCTCCATACATACCTGCAATAACAACACAGCCCAAAAAAAATAATCCCACATAGATTTGCCAATAAATATCTTCAATTAGCAACGACCATATCAGTCCAGCAGCCAAGAATCCATTATACAGTCCTTGGTTTGCGGCCAATGTTTTGGTTGGCTCAAACAAATGCTCAGGTAAAGAGCGGAAAACCTTTTTTGCTCTTGTGGTCCAAGCAAACATCTCCAACCACAAAAAGTAAATATGCAGGACTGCCACAATGCCGATAATAATTTTTGCTACAATGAGTATCATTCTTCCTTGGCAACAAAACGTTCATCCACAGGCATAACCGTACCACAATTGTCGCATGTGCGTAAGTCTTCCGAACCGTAAAAGTGTTTAAAATGACCCAAGAAGTCTTTTTCTATATCGTTTAGTTTAAAGTAGACCTCGTATAATTTATGGTTGCAGTTGTCGCAAAACCACAATAGACCGTCTTCGGCATCAAGATGGGCTCGTTTTCGCTCGATTACCAACCCAATGGAGCCTTCTTGTCTGGTGGGCGAGTGGGGAACCTTGGCGGGATGAAGGTACATATCCCCAGGTCCCAGCTTCATGGTCTTTTTTTGGCCCCCCTCTTGGATATGGACTTCAATATTTCCCTCTAACTGATAGAAAAGCTCCTCGGTCTCGTTGTAATGATAGTCCTTTCTGGCGTTTGGGCCGGCTACGATCATTACGATATAATCCCCAGACTCTTTGTATAAATTTTTATTGCCTACCGGAGGCTTTAGGGTATCTCGGTTTTCCTCAATCCATTTATTTAGACTGAAAGGTTCCTGTATTGCCATGTTCAAAGATTTTACGAAAGGTAAAAAAAACCTTGCTGCCAACATAGCGATTAATAAAAAAGGCCAGCTTGGTAGCCGGCCCATTTTCCAAAATATAATGGGTTGATTATTTCACTTTAATGAATATCTGTGTGTAATAAGGTCTACCTTGCTTATCCAATTGAACGCTCAAGGTGGTATGCGAAAAATTACCTTCCAAGGCTTCTTTATGGGATGAACTGTTGAGCCAGCCTTCCAAAGTTTTTTCTGCTGAAACATAGTATCTGGCCACATTTTCAGATACACTGATTGCATTGGTTTCCTCGGCAATCTTTTCTGCCCGGGATTGAAAGTTATCGTGGCTAAGTGTATTTTTTGAAATCATGTAGTCGTTATGCTCTTCGGCATATTTATAGGCGGGGTCACTTTTGCTTAAAATGGTCAACCCAATAGATTCACGGTGAAGATTCACCAGATTTAATAGGTCTTCCTCCATTTTAACGGGGTCTACTGTAATTTTTTCGTTGCCAAGGGTTGCTTCGGTGTAGTCCTGCTCTTCTTGCTGTACAGGGGATGTACTGCAGTAACTTAATGCAATGGCCAGCACTATGACCAATAGAATGCCATATACTTTTTTCATTTTCGGGGTGTTTCTCCGGGAGTGTTCCAAGTTCCCTAATGTTCTCGTTGCTAAGCTAACGGAGATGCTTCCCTTTTCCATAAAAATTCCATGTCAGGGCAATTTATCAGGTTGAAATACAGCAAGCTGTACCTTACATCGTTTTTTAATGAAGCGAGGAATCGTTTTATCGGGAAAAATGAACTGTTTATATGATTTCGTGCGTGGTCTCTACCTCCGGAGAGGGAGTAGCTTCCCCATCATCCAAAACATAGGAGAATACTAAATTTCCGATTTCCTTGATAGGATTGTAAAAAACGGATTGTTCTTTGGTTTCCTCGTTGATCAGTCCCAAGGGAGAGGCAAGCTTTTCGAAGAAAATGAGGAATGCCCCCAAAATTACGGCGACCTTTAGCGCACCAAAAATGGCCCCGGCAATTTTGTTCAATAATCCAAGCATGGCAAAATCGGCAATCTTGGTCAGGAACTTTCCTGCTAGGTTCACCACAATGATGATAGCAAAAAAAGTGATCAGAAAAGCGGCAATTTTCAAATATTGGTCGCTCCAATCAAACTGTTCGGCAAGGTAATCCCCCGTGATGTACGAAAAATGTATGGCGCCGTATATTCCGGCAATCAAGGCAATCAAAGAGGCCAATTCTACAAAAAGGCCATTTTTTAAGCCTTTGTATAGGCCCCACACCAACAGAATTCCAATGATTATATCCAAAAAGCTCATATACGGGTTTTAACAAATATAGAATATTGATTTGTACCTTTGGTACTCATAGTAAAACACATGTCAAGAGACGAGCAATTAAAAGAGCGGTGGGAGTTTTTGGTAAAGAAACTATCTGCTCAATTTTCGGATGGCGACCCGTTGGAACTGGACGGAATCGTTTATTTGGTGGGTGTTCAGGAATTGGGCAATTTTCATCGTAAATTTAAAAAGGACGAGAAGGTCAACCTGATGCATATTGCCATATGTCGATTACTGGAGCCTTATGGCTACTACGATTTTGACTTTTTCGATGATGATGGATGGCCACACTATACCATGAAAGAGCAATTGCCGCCATTGAAAGCTGGAGAGCAAACTGTGCTGATGAAGGAGGCCTTGGTGAATTATTTTATGGAGAAGGAATACATTACCTAAATGGAGCCAAAAAAAACATACTATGCCGTAATTTTTACCAGTCTCCGAACCGATGGAGACAAGGGTTATGCTAAAATGGCCGAAGAAATGGAAAGCTTGGCCAGAAAACAACCTGGCTTTTTAGAAATGGAAAGTGCCCGGGACGGATTGGGCATTACCGTTAGTTATTGGGAAAGTCTGGAGGCCATTGCAGATTGGAACGCCAATATGGACCATAGACAGGCCCAGAAAAACGGGATAAAAACATGGTATTCCTGGTACAAGGTCAGGATTTGCAGGGTGGAACGGGAGTACGAATTTAACAAATAGAAACATGGGCGAGAACATTGCTTTTTCCAATATCGACAGAAAGGACAAACTGCAAAAAGCGGCCAACTCTATCTATGACCTGGTGGTAATCGGTGGGGGAATAACGGGTGCAGGCATCGCTTTGGATGCATCTTCTCGCGGCATGAAGGTGTTGTTGCTCGAAAAAGGTGATTTTGCATCGGGTACCAGCAGTAAATCCACCAAATTGATTCATGGCGGACTACGTTACTTAAAGCAGTTCGACTTTTGGCTGGTGAAAGAAGTAGGTTCCGAAAGGGCCATCGTGCATAAACTTGCACCACATTTGGTCATTCCAGAAAAAATGCTGCTCCCACTCATCGAGGGGGGTTCCTATGGAAAATGGTTGACATCCATCGGACTGAAGGTATACGATATCCTGGCACAGGTTTCCGGGGATGATAAACGCCAGATGCTGGAGAAAAAGGAGGCCATGAAATTGGAGCCCCTTTTGCCCAAAAAGATTTTGAACGGAGCAGGCTACTATGCCGAGTATCGAACCGATGACGCCCGGTTGACCCTTGAAAATTTAAAGACCAGTCTTCAATTTGGTGCGGAGCTGTTCAATTATACCAAGGTCACCGATTTTATTTATAAAGAGGACAAGGTAGCCGGGGTAAAATTCACGGATGAGGTTTTTGGGGATGAGTACAACGTATTCTCCAAATATGTGATCAATGCGGCAGGGCCATGGGTGGATGAACTTAGAAGTGTCAATCAATCCAAAAAGGGGAAGCAATTGCATTTGACCAAAGGTGTGCATTTGGTGTTTCCAAAGGAAAAGCTACCTGTGAAGCAATCCGTTTATTTTGATATTCCCGACGGGCGGATGATGTTCGCCATTCCGCGTGGCAAAGTAACTTACATCGGGACTACCGACACTAACTATAATTCGGACAAGGACCACGTGACCACGGAACTTGCCGATGCCATCTATTTGATTTCAGCTGTAAACAATATGTTTCCGGACATTGAATTGGAATTGGACGATATCATTTCCTCTTGGGCAGGCTTGCGTCCTTTGATCCACGAGGAAGGCAAATCAGCCTCCGAATTGTCAAGAAAGGATGAAATTTTCACTTCCGATACGGGATTGGTCAGCATAGCGGGAGGAAAGCTCACGGGATACCGAAAAATGGCCGAGCGAGCTGTGAATCGTGTCGCCAAAAAAATGGAGGAAGACCACGACGCAAAATTGGAGCATTGCACTACGGACAAGATTCCACTTTGTGGGAACGATTTTAAAAAGTTCAAACACGTTAAAAAATACATTGCCGACCTTCAAGAACAGCTACAAACCGATGGATTTAGCACATATGATGCATGGTATTTGGTGACCACGTATGGCAAGCAAACCGAATCCATTTTGGAACTGTATGCCAAGATAAAAGGTGACAAACCCAAAGAAAGATTGATAAGGGCCGAGGCCCGATTCACCATAGCGCACGAAATGGCGTTGAATCCCTTGGACTTTTTTATTAGAAGAACGGGCCGACTGTATTTTGACATTGACAGTGTTCGTAAATACAAGGAACCTGTTTTTGAGGAATTCCAGAAAGCGTACAACTACTCCACAGAAGAAATTGAGGCCTTTTCTGTAGAACTCGACGCCCAATTAAAGGAACATTCCGATTTTTCTTTGGAGCGGGATTAATCCAACTTCTCCGTCAGCTTTTCAAACACCTTTTTCGGGTTCTTGTTTTTATAAAGCACTTGATATACCGCATTTATGATGGGTGTTTTGGATTTCTTTTGTAGTTTCTCCATCAAATCATGGGCACTTTGGGTCGCATAATAGCCTTCGGCGACCATGTTCATTTCCATCATGGCGCTTTTTACGGTATAGCCCTTACCGATCATATTCCCGAACATCCGGTTGCGACTAAAAACCGAATAGCCCGTTACCAATAAGTCACCTAAATAGGCAGAGGCGTTTATATTGCGCTTCATTTTGTACACACGATCGATAAAACGCTTCATTTCCCGTATGGCGTTGCTCATCAGTACACTTTGGAAGTTGTCGCCGTAACCAAGCCCATGGGCAATGCCCGCGGCAATGGCATAAATGTTCTTTAGCATGGCGGCATACTCGGTTCCGATAATATCGTCCGATATTTTGGTGCGGATATAATCACTCTTTAAATGTGCTGCCAGCATTTTGGCCTTGTCCGCATCCGCACAGGCAATGGTAAGGTAAGACAGTCGCTCCAACGCCACCTCTTCGGCATGGCAAGGTCCAGTGATCACACCAATATTTTCAAAAGGAATATCGTATTTCTCGTTAAAATGTTCCCCCACGATTCGTCCCGTTTCGGGAACTATCCCCTTAATGGCAGAAAAAATGATTTTATCCTTCAAGGAAACCGTCAAATTTTGCAGTTCCCTATCCAAAAAAGCGGAAGGGATGGCGAAAATGAGCACGTCCGATGCCTCTACTACTTCATTGATGTCAAAGCTCATCACGAGCTGGTCCACATCAAACTCCACGGAACTCAAGTAGTTGGGATTGTGCCATTCTTTTTTAATATGGCGAATTGCGGAATCGCTTCGCATATACCAATTGACCTGCTCCAAATTTTCGGTCAACATCTTCACAATGGCCGTTCCCCAACTTCCTCCACCAAATACTCCAAACGTAAGCTTGTCTTTCATTCGTCCAAATTAGGGTGTAAAGCTAAAAAATAATTTCATCAGCTTATTACTGTTTGATTATCAATAGGTTAAAAATTTTGGCACAGTGATTGGTCTGTATGAAGCGAACTCTAAAACCTCGATTATGAAAAATAGAAAACTACTCTTTGGAATTTTGTTCATTGGTCTTTTTGCCAGTTCTTGCTACACCGAGGTTATTGTAGAAGATGATTTGATCACAGAACCACCGATAAATACCGCCTTGGTTTTGGAATCCCACGACCTTTGGTATGTGGATATCAACAAAACCCTTGGAAGCGGAGAGGTTCCATTTTTGCAACGTGCCTTCACCATTACTTTTGATAGGGGAATCGTGTACGCCAACAACAACCTTTCCGGCTTGGGAAAGACAGGCAACGGATTGGGTATTGACGTGGGCGCTTACGCCACCTACAGCGGTCAGGTGGAAATAGACCACGATGTAGATGGTCTTTGGTTATTGGAAGTTATCGCTTTGGATTATAATACATTGGAAATTTACGACCCCCGTTCAGATACCTCCTACATTTTGGAAGGCTATCAAAGAAGCAATTTTGACTACGACATGGTCTTTTACGATAACATACACCTTTTCTTGCAGGAATATCAAGTTTGGGAGAAAACCTATACCAGTGAATTGGGGGCCCTAAATGAATTTGATCAGGAAAATTACTTGCAGTTTTTTGATGATGGAAATGGATATTTTAGATCATCGGTAGATGCTCAGGGCATACCATTGTCCAACTTACAATGGGATTACCAAGGAGATTATGAAGTGTATGATGTCGCCAATGATGCATCCCTCAAAACTTTAACACTGGATTATGACTTCCTGGGCAATGATTATTTTGAGTTGTACGTTATCAATGATAGTACAATAGAACTGTACCATGTATCCAGCGGAACGGTGTACGAATTTACGGGAAGAGGATACATTCAATATTTGAAATCAAGCGACGGAACGGGTAAAAAACGTTCAAAGACCAACAACCCTGTAATGAATGTTACCCGTCAACGAGATATGTAAGGAAGAACACCTTTGTTCGACTATACAAACAGTTTTTTTGGTTGGTTATTTAGTTAAGAACCGCCCTAAGTATCAAATCTTAGGGCGGTTCTTTTTTGTGCAAAAAATATACAGCGTAGGCTGCCCATCCGTAAAATCGAATATGATACCGCCAAACAAACCACGCTTTAAGAAAAGGTATTTGACCTAACTAACAGATAGATTATCAAATCCTTAAAAAAGCTGGCTCCATTAGGGTCTTGGATTTAATAATGCTACTTTTGCGCGCTTCAAGAAAGAAGCCATGAAAAAGTATCTCAACCTTTTTGATTTTTCCCAAAAAGTAAACTACCGCACAGAAATTTTATCGGGCTTGACCGTTGCACTTGCTTTGGTTCCCGAAGCCATCGCATTCGCCTTCATTGCGGGCCTTTCACCTTTAACAGGTTTGTACGCTGCCTTTGTTATGGGATTGGTCACTTCAATTTTGGGAGGTAGGCCAGGAATGATCTCTGGAGCCACAGGGGCCGTGGCCGTTGTTATCGTTACCTTGGCACAGCAATATGGGGTGGAATACGTTTTTGCCACTGTAATTCTTGCTGGGATACTACAGATGTTGGCAGGTGTGCTACGTCTTGGTAAATTAATGCGTTTGGTGCCCCATCCCGTTATCTTTGGGTTCGTGAACGGATTGGCGGTGATCATATTCATGTCGCAGATAAGCCAGTTCCAAACCGTGGATGGCGAATGGCTGAGCGGAAGCACGCTCTACATTTTCTTGGGGTTGGTACTGTTGACCATGTTGGTGATCTGGGGACTTCCAAAACTAACCAAAGTGGTCCCAGCATCATTGGCCGCTATTCTTTTGGTATTCGGTATTGTATTTTTCTTTGGATTGGATACACGCACCATTGGGGATATTGCTTCCATCCAAGGAACATTTCCTCCATTTCATATTCCTGACCTTCCCTTCAATTTAGAAACCTTGCAGATTATATTTCCCTTCGCCGCAATTATGGCTGGAGTGGGTCTTATTGAGAGTTTGCTGACCCTGAACATTGTGGACGAAATCACTGAAACACGGGGTCGTGGAAATAAAGAGGCAGTTGCCCAGGGAACAGCGAACATTCTTTCAGGATTGTTCTCAGGGATGGGCGGTTGTGCCATGATCGGACAGAGTTTGATCAATACCTCCAACGGTGCTAGGGCACGCCTTTCTGGTATTTTTGCTGCCTTGATGTTGCTTGTCTTTATCATGTTCGGTTCCAGCTTGATTGAAAAGGTACCGATGGCCGCATTAACAGGATTAATGATCATGGTAGCTTTGGGAACTTTTGAGTGGGCAAGTTTAAAGACGTTCCGTAGGATGCCAAAATCCGATGTTTTGGTAATGGTTTTGGTGACCTTGGTGACGGTCTTCCTCCATAATTTGGCATTGGCCGTGTTGGTGGGAGTGGTCATTTCCGCTCTCGTATTTGCGTGGGACAACGCCAAACGCATCCGTGCCAGAAAAAGCATTGATGATGAAGGTGTGAAGCACTACGAGATCTATGGCCCTTTATTCTTTGGAAGCACTACCTTGTTTGCCGAAAAGTTTGATGTACTGAACGACCCCGATGAGGTGGTCATCGACTTTAAAGAAAGTAGGCTGGTGGATATGTCAGCCATTGAAGCCGTGAACAAAATCACGGAGCGTTACCGAAAAGTGGGCAAAAAAGTGCACCTGAAGCATTTGAGCAGGGACTGCAGGCGATTGTTGGCCAACGCAGACGATATTATCGAAGTCAACGTTTTGGAAGATCCAACCTATAAAGTCGTAGTTGATAATTAGGGTTTACTCACGAGTTTTTCCGAGGAACACGTTCACATTTGGATTTTGAGGATTGCCACTGGCACGACGCAACATCACAATTTGACCTGTATGGTATATGCAATCCGATAGCATTCCATTGATCATATTCCAATACGGAAATTCGGATGTTTTGTCACCTTGCTTAAAAATGACCTTGTAGTTTTCTATATCCTTTGCCGTTGCGCCCAAAACTTTTTTGCTAGCTGCTTTGAGGTTTTTGAGTGTCAATGTGCGCAATTCTTCAAAAGATAATTGGGGCGGGTTTTTGGGTTTTTCAAAAGGTTTTGCATCCGGGGCCAATAGAATATTATTGGACATTACATTGATGTGTTCCACCGTTTCAAAAATGGATCGTCCATTTTCTGATGCCCTGTAGGTAAGGTCGTCATCAGTCAAACCTTCGGTTGCCCAGTAAAATCGATAGCCCAATCCATCTATCATTCTTGAGATTAGGTTTCCTGGGCCAAAATCAGATGGGTATTCAGGTATTTCCCTATATGGCAGCATGGATTCTTGCGCTTCAATATTAGGATTGATCATGAAAATAAATAGGATTAAAAAATAGAGCGGTTTCTTCATTTTGGACCTTTAATCGGTGATTGATTTCTTTTGTAAGGTCATTCCAATTTTTGCCACCTCCATCAGTGCTGCAGACCCGTACCATTCTTTGAGTTCCACCACCAGACTTCCCGCTTTAATGGCTGGGTCGGTTTCGGTAAGGGATTTGGCCTCTTCCAACGTTTCCACATCAAAAATATAGATGCCACGTAGGTCATCGTTCCCGAAAAAGGGACCGGCGAGAATCAATTTTCCTTCTTCTGCCAGCCGCATAATGTTTTGCAAATGGGCATTTTGTAATTGGGCAGCTTCTTCTTTTGGAAGGTCACGATTGGGTCCCCGTTTTAAGAAGGCAAAAATGTATTTCTTCATACCATAATCATCAGCACCATATTTAGATGCTTTCTCGGCATCGTAAACATAGCCTTCTCCACTTTTTGGGAAGGTGTTTACGGAGTTGACGATACGAAATACCTGGCCTCCAGGAGCATGAAAATAGAAGTACTCGGAATGGTCTTGATATTTTTCGACATTGGGCAACAAAGGTGCAGTTCCGTAATCTTTGATGGTGCCTATAATACTCTGGTATTCAGAAGCAGGCACCAAGAGGGCCAATTGCATGGATTTATGGAATTGGGTAGAATCAAGCACTTCTGTTTTGGGGTGGTATGCAAATTTCACAAAACCACCGCCATCAAAATGTACAAGATCCGCATTTTCCTCGGATTCGATTTTTCGCCCAAGGGTGTTTCCGAAAAATGATTTTATAGCGTTTCTATCGCTTTTAAGCGCATTTACCTTGGCCTGTCCTTTAAACACAATGGTTAAATCGGATGCGGTTTGGGCCTTGCTGCCAAGGATGAATAGAAAAACCAGTGCAAATGCTGCCCTTGCTTTCATAGCTTTAAATGTTGGTATACAAAATATGATGTTTTTTCCGAATCTCTACTGACTGCATTCAGTTTTAGTCAAAGGCATGGAAGAACTAAAGCTTATGTTATCCTTGTCTTTGAAGCCTGTGCCCGTTTCATCCAGTTCCCCAAATCCTTCGATAAGTTGATTTTCTTTAACCAAAAAAGCGACTTCACGGGAACTTACCATTCCCTCCGACATAAAGGAGTAGTTTCCGATAAGCACACTGTCTTTTAAGACACCTGAAAAAGTCCCTGTGTTTGCATCCTTTTCTTTGAAAGCATAATTGAGATTGCCCATGATGGAGTCATTGATTTCGGTGATTTCCAAGACAACTTTGCTACCGTTTTCATCATAAGAATAGCAACCGACTTGCAGGCTTGGGGACAAGGCTACTTCAATGACTTCTTCTTTAGTTTCTTCACTGGTCTTATCTTCCTCATTTTTTTCCTTGGGCTTGCAGCTTACAAAAGCTGTGGTCAATAGTAATGCAACTATTATTCTTTTCATGATCAATCTGTTTTTTTAAACACCAATATATTCTCATTGGAACCATTGGACAAGTATAATCTGTTGTTTTCAATTTTGTAGGAAGTAGCCGATTGCAAGGCCATAAGGAATTCGGATTCTTTTTCCATGCTGGGACAAGCCATTCGGGTTGAGGCTACCTGTTTAAATCGGAGCACGTCATTTTCATAAAACAAGCTGCCCGTCATTCGATTGCATCCTGAAAAACCGGAGAACCTATTGTCATTGGTGTTTACCTCCATATTGGGAACGTCACCGCTATTAAAGTCATCTTTTGAGACTGAAGCTCCTTTCATTTTTTCCAACACCCAGATATCATGGAGTCTGTAATCTGTGATATACGAACCACACCCTTCCAAAACCCGGCTATCCCCACCTCCCGTATTTTTATAGGAAACGGTTACGGTATATGGAAATACTTCGCCAGACATGGCATTGGTACATTCCTTATGTGAGATGATCACATCCATATCGGTGGCCTCGGTTTTGATTCGGAACATCTTAATATTGGCATCTTGTGCTTTTATGGCTTCGGAAGGAGGAGTAACAATAGTGTCCTCCATGGTCTGAAGCTCAATCTTGTTGTCATAAATCTTGATTCCCCAGAAAGGTTCGGTCCCAGTGGCCTTGAAATAACTGCCGTCCGGTTGCACGGCCAAGGGTTCCATAGTTCGCTCTTCTTCTACTTTAAGAGTGTCCAAAGTGATTTCTTCGGATGCTTCGGTCGGTTCTTGTTTCTTTTTCTCGGCACAATTTGAAAAGATGAGGAAAATACCAACTAGGAATAGAACTCTTTTCATTCCCCAACTTTTTTAAATCGCATCATCGGAACTTCGCCAACCAGTAGATTAAGTTTGCCGTCCTCAAAGGAATAACCATCTATTTTTTTCATCATTTCCAGAAAATGTCGTTCGCTACCTCCGCAGAACATCATGGTGGTGGGGCCGGGGTCACCAAAAACTATGGTGTTTTCGGCCAGCTCATAATCTGCAGAGTAACCATTACAGCTATCGGTGCCCGATACTTTGCCCGATTCTTTATCAAAAGTGATCTGTGGTTTTTTTTCTGGGAAAAGCCCTTCAAAAGCAATACGTGGCCCAGAAATATATTCAAGTTCCCAGGTAGGACCATAAAGCGCTTCCGCACTAGACTTTGCTTCACCGCAGGATTCTGCCAGCAAAACAGCAGAAAAAAATAAGATAATGGTAGTTTTCATTTTGACAGAAATTAATGGTTAATGTTTCAGAAAAATACTAAAAAATCCCCATTGTTTGACTTTACGATGGTTATGGGCGGATTAAATCTCCCTTATAACTTTCGTTTGCTCCACACTTCATAAATGGGGTCTCCTTTGCTGCTTAAACCAGAATGATGCCAATCTCCCTCTTTTAACTCATAATTGAATTCTAAACTGGCGCCGACCCTGGAATCGTCCCTGGAAAAGAAACCGATGTTTTCAGTGTATTTTCCGTCAATGGTAGTATATGTGCCTCCTCCGGTTCCCAAAAACTCTTTGGTTTCGGTATTGTAGGCTATCCATTGGAACCGGGTCCCGGACAAAATTTTCATGGTCTTTCGAGGTCCCGAGGTGTCGCGTTTCACGATTTCGCCATCGCGCTTTCGGCCCGATATCAACCATGCGCCAAAAAGTTCCCCGGGAGTCCCATCATCAACACGGGTCCAAGTTGTTCCGTTCAATTGCAAACCATCCTCGACCAATTTATAGGGTTTAGGCTCAGTTTTTCCGACGATTCCTGGATCTTGAGTAGAAAATTCGTAACTGAATTCGATGTTTTCATCTGTTACGGCATAGCTGCCGCCTTTTGTTCCCAAGAATTTTCCATCGGTTTTCTCAAAAAAAGCCTCGGAAAAAAAATCACCTGTTAAAATAAGAATGTGTTCAACTTCTTCACCATCATCGGAGGTTTCTGTAAAAGTCCATGCGCCATGTAGATCTTGTGAAAGCAGAATGGGACCGGTTAACAAACCTAATACTAAAAGGAATATCTTTTTCATCACCTAAAGTTTGTATCAAGGTAATAAAAAAAGCTGCTGTTTTTCTAAAAAGCAGCAGCCCTTACATATAAAAGAGTTGGTTTGTTACAGTGTTCTCAAGTACTCGGCAACGTCCCTTGCCTCATCTTCAGTAAGATTTTGATTAAGCATAATGGCGTTGTTGTACTCTTTCAACAAGGCTTTTGCAATAGGGTCCTCCTTCAACATTCCATCAGGGTTTAGAATCATGTTCATTACCCATTCTGGACTTCTTCTGTCATAAACACCTTTTAAAGCTGGGCCGATCATGCGTTGGTCTATCATGTGACATGCCACACAAATGGCGTCAAATTTTGCTTTGCCCCTAGCGGCCATTTCTTCATTTATCTCTTCAGGGAACTCAAGGTCGGTTATAGGGCCTACACATTTGTTGTCCAAATCAACGGGTACACCTTCTTTAGATTGGGCTTTGGTATCTTCAGTTTTGGTGCGGCTTACTTCAAAACCATCTTTTTTCTCTTCTTTTTTACCTCCGCAGCTCGCTATCATGGCTCCTAATGCCAAGAACATTACAATTTTTTTCATTCTGATTCTATTGAAGTTTGTTTGTGTAATCTATGGCACTAAGATAGGTAATTAGCCATTAATAATCTTGGTGTTTTTGTGTCGATCATCACAACACCGCTTCTGAAAACGTTTGAATTATAAGGAATCGAAAAAATCCAAAGCTCTTTTTTCTGTGTAAGTGATGTTTTTTTTGCCCCAAAAACCTACATGGCCACCAAATGTTGGGGTTTCCAAATAGAGTGAGGGGTTGTTTTCGGTTTCCTTGAAGGGGAAGCACTCCTTGCCCAAAAACGAATCGTTCTTTGCATTGATGATTAGACTTGGAACTTGAATCGCAGGTAAAAATTGGAGTGAACTGGATTTTTGATAATAGTCAATGGCATCTCTAAAACCATGGGCGCGACTGGTGTAGATATCGTCAAAATCTTTTAAGGTCTTAATTTTTTTGATGTCGGAATCGGTAATCTTTTCAGGAAACAACTGTTGTTTTTGACGAAGTTTGGTCAATAGGTTTCCTTTGAACCTGATGGCGTACAATATATTTTTTGGACTTAGCAATTGCTTGCAGGAATCATGAAGATTGCAAGGAACGGAAACAGCCACGGCGCCCTTCAGTTGCTTTGGAACATCGTTGCCCTCGCCTAAATATTTGAGCAATAGATTACCCCCTAAACTGAAGCCTTTCAAATATATTTCCGTGTAGTTTTTAGTGTTCAGGATATGGTCGATTACCTCCCTTAAATCTTCTGTGGCGCCTGAATGGTAGGAACGGTACATTTTGTTGGGTTCTCCGCTACAGCTGCGATAATTCACGGCACAGGTATCATATCCGTTCTGATTCAATATTTTGGCACTTCCTGTAATGTAGGGGCGTTGGGCATCTCCTTCAAGTCCATGGAGCAAAATCACTAATTTTTGGGTGATCGTGGGTGAATCGCTCCAATCCAGATCCAAAAAATCGCCATCAGAGAGAATGATACGCTCCCTTTTCTGAACAACACCGTTCACCGAACGGATAATGCCCGAATAGATGGTGGCAAAATGACCGTTTCTGAAGAGAAATGGAGGCAGGTAATTGGAGGTAAGTTGAGGCATCAAGTCAATCCTTTGGATACGTGTTCAGAAGCAGGGCCTGTGCTTCAATCGCTGTTTTAAACCCGTCTTTCAATTTTTTAACAAGGTCAGATACGGGCAATACGTTGTCTATCGTGGTAACGCCTTGACCAGCGGACCAGATTGTTTTCCATGCTTTGGCCTCGGTATCGAGTTCCTTTCCAAAATCGATTTTTGTGTCTTTTTTTAGGTCATCCTCCGTTACTCCTGCTGCCTTGAGGCTTGCGGCCAGAAAATTGGCATGCACACCAGAAATAGCGGCGGTGTAAACTACATCGCTGGCACCTGCGTCAATGATCATTTTTCGGTATTCTTCCGTGGCCTTGCTTTCTTCGGTATTGATAAAACGGGTGCCCATATAGGCAAGGTCGGCCCCCATTTGCAAGGCAGAGGCAACATCCCTTCCCGTACTGATACATCCCGAAAGGATGATGGTCTTGTCAAAGAATTTCTTGACTTCGGCAATCAAACTCATTGGGTTTATGGTACCCCCGTGTCCGCCCGCACCGGCAGAGACCAAAATGAGACCGTCCACACCGGCTTCGGCCGCTTTTTCCGCATGTCGCTTTTTAATGATATCATGAAAGACCAAACCACCATAACTGTGAATGGCATCTACCACCTGACTTACGGCGCCGAGGGAGGTAATAACCAATGGAACCTGATGTTTGATGCATAATTTCACATCGGCCTCCAGCCTTGGGTTGGTGGGGTGTACCACTAAATTGACACCAAACGGGGCCGCTTTTTTACCGGTTTCCTCTTCAAAGGCCTTCAACTCCGATTTTATTTGGATGAGCCATTCCTCAAAACCATCGCTTGTCCGTTGATTTAGGGCGGGGAAAGTACCCACAATCCCATTTTTGCAACATTCCACCACCAATTTTGGACCGGAAATCAGGAACATTGGGGCAGCAATAACAGGAAGCGATAGATTTTTGATGAATTCAGCTTTTTGGCTCATGGTTCTTGTGTTTTAACTATGATTAAAAATAGGAACAATTCTTCTTTCAATTTGGAATCAGTTTCCAAAACTATGGTATTTTTACAATTATTATGCATGCATAACAAAATAACCCGCTATGTTTTTTAAAGAATTTGAGATCAGATGGAGCGATACGGACGCTAACAGACACTTGGCGAATTCCGCCTATATCAATTTTATGAGCCACACCCGAATGGCCTATTTGGGGTTGCTTGGCTTCAATCAAAAAAGTATGGGCGCCCATAATATTGGTCCGGTGGTCTTTTATGAGCACGTGTACTATTTTAAAGAAGCTTTCCCAGGGATGCCGGTAAAGGTTTCTTTAGAGTTTGTTGGTATGAGCAAGGATGGGATGTTCTTTGAGTTTAGGCACAACTTTTATGATCATAACGGCAAAAACTTTGCCCGTTGTGAGATGATGGGTGCCTGGATCGATTTAAAGAGCAGAAAACTTACAGGTCTGCCCGATGAATTCTTGAATTCTTTTGAATCGATGGAACAAGCAGAGGATTTTAAAATTTTGACCAAAGAAGATACCCGCAAACATGTTCAAGTGCCAAAGGATATCGAAATTTTATAGTCTGGGGCTCAATTTTTGGGATAGCCGAACCAGCTTGGAGTGATTGTGATCAATTTTCCGGAGATGATTTCATCGAGCCAGTCTTCGTACCAATCCAAAAAATTTTAATGTTCAGAAAATAAAGGAGGAATTTGCTCAGCTTTGTCCAAATTTACTACCCTGCCTTTATGTGGGCCGTTTAGAACAAGTGCGTGAATACAGGAGCATCCTTGTGAGCCCAGTGGCAATATGCCACCATAAAGGTTTCCGTTTAAGGTTCCGTAATCCTCAACGGAGATATCGTCTGCATAAAGTGGTTCGATTATTTCATCCCATTGAGTTGTTGAAATTTTTGGGTTGAGCTAGCATGTTTTTTTTTCAAATGAAGGGCAACGTTCTTGTAAATCAAATCGTTTAGATTTTGTCCCAGGGGATAAATGTCAAAATACGGCCCAGCACCCGAATTTGGATAAGACTTCCCGTCATTACCTATATTGAGCACGAATGACCTATAACAATCGGGAAGTTGTATTCCATAGTATTTTTCAAAAGCATCAACTTCAGAAATACTTGCAGGGGCATTTAAGTGATACCTGTGGCTTCCAGCTCCGAATACTTTATATAGGGCATCTCTTTCTTTTGCCTGTTGTAATTTTTTTTGAGACGAGCAATTTGTTCGTGGCACACGGTGTAATCGATTGTTTCCAAGGGGTACAATTTTAGTGGGGAAAGTTGTTTCGCGTTTGATTTGATTCCTCTTGAAGGTTCTTCTTTTTGATGTATTGTTTTATCCGTACGTTATATATAAAGAAGAGGAAAAAAACAAGTAATCAAAACTGTCATGGCGATATCATAAACGGACATTTTGGGCTGGTTCAAACGAAAAATAAATCCGATGGGGCCATCAGGTTGAAAAGGTGTCTCGATTTGTTTGGTTTTATAGCTTTCGGGGATAGCTTTAAGACAAGAACCTCAACCATTATGTAAAAACCACCAAGATGCAATAATGGATTAATTTTATACACCTTATTAAGGACAGCGTAAAGGGCCATGTACAATGAAAAGATGAACAGGCCAATAAGAATACCGATTAAAATCATAACGGACGGACTTTAGAGTAAATAATCGGATAAAGATAATCGGTCATTATCCTACATGAACCCCTGAATTGACGGATGCGCCGGTTGAGTTGACGAATGCCCTATAACAATTGGTCGTCTATTTTCTTTTCGGCTTTTTGCTGGCCAGATATATTCCAACCAAAACGAAGCACATAGCTGTAACCTTGACCAAGGTAAGATGGTCTTTCCCCGAAAAAAGAGCAAAAAGTATCCCCACCAAGGGCTGCATATAAATAAATGCACCTACCGACGAGGGCTTGAGTTGGGTAAGCGCAAAAATATTGAAGAGATAGGTCAAAAACGTAGTGCCGATCACAACAAACGCTATGGAACCATACGCCCAAAGAGGCATAGAGGACCATTGCACCTCTAAAACTTGGGGAAGGGTTATGGGAAGATTGATGACAAAGGCTACTGTAAAGAGCCATTTCATGATGGAGAAGGGATGGTATTTCTCGATCAATTTTTTCACCAATATTAAGTAAGAGCCGTAAGCGGTTGCATTAATAATGAACAAAAAATTGCCCAAAGGTATGTTTGGGGCATCTTGGCGAGCTTCAGCTCCAAAAAGAACCAAGCCAACTGCGCCAACAAAGCCCAAGAAAATACCAAGTCCTTTGTTCAGGGTGATTTTTTCACTTAAAAAAAGCGCCGAAAGAGCCACTACTATAATGGGCGATATGGTAACTAGTACAGCACTGTTTATTGGGGTAGAGAGTTCCAGTCCCTTAAAAAACGACAGCATGTTTATGGACATGCCCAACAATGCACATGCGAGCATACGTCCCCAGTCACGTTTTTCAATTTTTTCTTTGGGACCAAAAATGGATATCAACCAGAAAAGAATGGCCGCTCCACCGACCCTTAAAAAAATGAATCCAAAGGATCTTATATGAGTGGGCATGACCCCTTTGGCCACAGTATGGTTTATACCGTAAATAACGGTTGCCCCAATAGCGGCAAAAATGGCCAGGGTTCTTTTGTTCATCAATGAATGGCTTCCTTAGCGGCTTCGACGGTTTTTTTCGAGTTTCCAACAAAAATTTGGTCCTCCACTATAATTACAGGTCTTTTTAAGAAAGTGTAATGCTCTAAGATCAAATCTTTATAATCTTTTTCCGAAAGCTCCTTTTCATGAAGTCCCTTTTGCCTAAACAGCATGGCCCTTCTACTGAAAAGAGATTCGTAGCTTCCGCTCAATGCTTCCATTTGTTCCAATTGTTCAGGGGTAATGGGCTCAGATTTAATTTCTTGCAGCTCCACTCCATCCAAAGGTTCCAATTCTTTCAAAATACGTTTGCAGGTAGAGCAACTGCCCAAATGGTATATTTTCTTCATTGTTGTGATATTGGAAGAACAAAGGACGTTAAAAATCGATCAAAAGCCATTACGAAGATGTAAATTCAACAGCTTTTGAAGGTGTTGTTTGTTTTTAAGCGTAGGACACCGAAAACCATTTAAGATTTTAGGGTTAATTTTGCAATGCGATAGTATAGCCAATTAAATTGAATAGGATTATGGAAAAGACATTTGATATTATACTGAAGAACAGAAAAATATTGCATGATTTTCTGCAGAATACCCCCAAGGAGGACTTGTTCAGGGTCCCGGAGGGATTCAACAATAATATTTGGTGGAACATTGCCCATGTGGTGGTTACTCCCCAATTGCTGATGTATAAATTGAGCGGTCTGGATTTTACCATTGAGGAAGAATTGGTCAATAAGTACAAAAAGGGCACTTTTCCAGAAGGCGAACCCTCAGATGGTGAGATGGAGAAAATAAGTGCTTACTTGTTTAGCACTATAAAGCACATCCAATTGGATTATGAGCATGGGAAGTTCAAGAATTTTCAGGAATACATGACCACTCCCAAAATCGGTTTGAGTAGTCCTGAAGATGCCCTTTCCTTTAATGTGTTTCACGAAGGGCTTCATCTTGGGGCTATTCTGGCCTTGAAAAAAGCATTGGCCAAAGCCTAGAACAATCCTATCAAAAGTTTTTTTGAAAATCGGACGTTGAGGTCTAACCCAAAGGAAATCAGTCATATTTGTTGGTGAATTATATTAAGAACCCAGATCTTAATCACAATGAAACACTACCATTTATGCTACGGGCTGCTATTGGTTGCCCTAATTCTTTCTGTGCAGGAATGTTTTTCCCAAAGAAGTTATTTATCCATCGGAGCGGTGCCGATCTACAAAACGGATGGGTATGGTATCCAACTCAACGCAAACCATTACCATAGTGCCATAGATTATCTGCAAGTATCCCTAGTGGCTACGTTTTCCAAGGAAAAACCCAATTCTGGTGTAGAATTCCCATATGATGATTACTTGTTAAACCTAGGTTATTTTACCACCATATTGACTTCAAAAAAGCGAGGCATTTTTTTATTTTGGTGGAGGGCCATCGGTGGGCTATAAATACATAAACAAAGGCGAAACCGAGTTTGACTTTGATGCCATAGAGGCAGAGAGCAGTTTTATTTATGGGGCATATGCATCCTTTGAAATGGACTTTTTTGTTTCCGATGCATTTTCCTTGACAATTCCCATTAACGGATACTATCATTTTAATAGCGATCTTAACGATAGTACCCTCTTACCGGGAGCCGGCCCCCGCTATTATTTTAAATGAAGTACACCAAACTATGGTCCTACTTTTCGTTTTAGGAACGGATTCACTTCGTTGTACGGTAAAACCAGAACAATGGGGCCATCGGCATAGGAGGCGACTTCGTATTGATTATAGATGAGTTGCAGTCCTTCTGTGGTATATCCTATATTGTTTGATAGATGGAACGAATCTCCTTCGAACATGAATCCTGTGGCATTGATGTTTTTGTCTTGTGGGATTTCTTCTTGATTTCGGAACTTTTCCTCAGCAAAGTCTTCAAAGCCTTCGTAGTCATTAAAAAGTTCTTCATTTTCTAGTTCCTTACCGGTTTTTTTGTCAAAATTTAAGTAAGATGTAGAAGCATATCCATGGGCACCGCCGGTGAACGAATATGAATTTAGTATCAAGGTGATAATGTTTTCATCTTCGTACACAATCTCGCCGTCAATGGTGGCTTCCCATTGTATCTCATCAGGGAATTTGGTTTTTAACTCTTTATAGCTATCGGTAAAAGATTGGAGTGCCTTATCC
>Ga0114912_1000333_pt1 | contig 24915 bp, 40 predicted proteins | sample MalvirDeepMed_51_FD_89713 | JGI IMG/M metagenome (GOLD analysis project Ga0114912, IMG submission 89713) | Marine viral communities from the Global Malaspina Expedition - Malaspina viral metaG DeepMed_51 | ecosystem: Environmental > Aquatic > Marine > Oceanic | place: Mediterranean Sea...
CATAAAGCTGGCTCCAACAGCAATTAGCACAGCTCACATCGATACCACTGGATCGCTGGACATTCGATGCACCAACAATATGAAGCTTGGAACCAATCTCGCGGACTCTATCCGAATCGGTCGGGCCAACACTACCGCAACCAAGGTCCACATACGGTCTGGCTCTGATGCAGATTTAGTTGTTGCCAACGGCAAGGTCGGCATCGGGATGGAAGACCCGAGCGATGCCCTGGAAATCGACGGAGACATCCAGCTTTCTCCAACAGCCATCACTACTGCACACGTCAAGACTGCCGGTTCTCTTAGGGTGAGAGCAACCGGCAACATGTACATTGGTGACGATGGTGTTGACAGTGTACGCATCGGTCGGGCCAACTCTACCGCAGCCAAGATCCACATTCGCTCGGGCGCAGACACGGACCTGGTGGTGACGAACAGCAAGGTTGGCATCGGCACTGATGATCCCAAAACGGCCCTGACTGTGGAAGGAACGGTAACTCTCAAGGAGCAGGCAGATGCAGATGCAGACAACGCTGGCTTCGGGCAAATCTGGGTCAACACAGCCACACCAAACGAACTCTACTTCACGACTGATGCTGGTGATGACATACAACTGACGAGCGGAACAGGAACCACTCTCAGTCTGGCTAACGATTCCAACAACCGGGTGGTCACAGCTACAGGATCAGGAGGCATCAACGGAGAGGCAAACCTGGGGTTCGACGGAAGTACTCTGGCTGTGACTGGAGCACTAACGACTACAACCACTGCTACTGTTGGGACAGACCTGACGGTGACAGGTGGAGACATCTCCTACGGAAACGCACAGGATGCTACCCTCTCTGTCGCAGCTGTAGCAGGAACCGACACGGCAGGCAGGAACCTGACTTTTTCGGCAGGGCAGGGAACGGGTACTGGAGATGGCGGCTCTATTATATTTCAGACCGCTTCCAGCGTAGGAGCCGGTTCAGGCTCATCAGCCAACAGTTTAGCTAATGTTGTAACAATTGATGAGACAGGCAAAATTACCGCTCCTGGTGGTCTTGTTGTTGATAACATCACACTGGATGGTGTTGAAATAGCATTGAGTTCAGGACAGTTCACTCTGGACATTGCCGGAGACATTAGCCTTGATGCTGGTGGGGGTGACATAAAGTACAAGACAGGAGGAGTAGAGTACCTGAGGATCACTAACTCCTCCAATGATGTCATCTTTGGGAACCGGGTCACCGACAAGGACATTATCTTCAAAGAAGATGGTGGCACTGAGGTATTCAGGATGGACAGCAGCGACGAGTGCCTGCTGGTTACGTCTGGAGATTTGAAGTTTGGGAACACCAACCATGCCCACATCACCGTTTCTCCTGTCAGCGGAACAGACACAGCGGGGAAAGACCTTGTCATCCAGTCAGGCCAGGGAACCGGGACAGGAGCAGGAGGCGGCATGCAGTTCCAGGTAGCTGATGGAGGAGGGAGCACAGGAACCTCCGTTAACTCCTGGGTTACAGCTCTGACGATTGCTGACGATAAGAACATCACTTGTGCAGCTGACGTAGCTGTTGGTGATGACCTGTCTTTGACCAGCGATAGTTCAGTGCTCAACATGGGCGCAGGCAATGACTTCACAATCACTCATGATGGCACTACAGGAGCCACACTGGCTGGTAATCCGATAACCATCACCTCTGGTGGAGCCTGCACTTGGAGCGCATCTGCCGGTAATGTCACCATTGACTCAGCAGCGGCAGGTGTGATCATAGACGGGCACACCGGGGTCACCGTACAGTCTACTGACAGTGGTAACATCACACTGGATTCTGTCGCAGACATCAAGCTTGATGCGGCAGGGAATGATATTAAGTGTCTTGCTGGACCTTCTGATGAGTTCCTGCGGTTTTCCCACTCGTCTGGTGATGCTCTTATTCGCAGCATGTTGAGTGACAAGGACCTGGTATTCAAAGGCAGTGATGCGGGATCCACCATCACTGCACTGACCTTGGATATGAGTGCAGGTGGAGCGGCAATCTTCAGAGACATGGTCACAGTGGGTACAGACCTCAACGTAGATGGTGGAGACATTGTTTACGGCAATGGTCAAGATGCCACTATGAGCATCACGGCTACTGCCCATGACACCGCAGGCAAGCCTCTCGCTGTGAGTGCTGGTAACACTACTGCCGGGACCACCAACAATATTGCAGGTGGAGCTCTGACACTGAACGGTGGGCAGGGTAAAGGCTCTGGCGCAGGGGGAGAAATCATATTCCAGACTGCTCCAGCAGCAGGCTCTGGCTCATCAATGAACAACCTTGTGGAACGAATGAGGGTAGTGGAACAAGGGCAGTTGAAGATGAAGGAGTCTGCGGGTCATCCAGGCACTGCATCTGGCTATGGATGGATATACAGTGCAAATGACAGTGGAACAACAGAAATGTATGTCAAGGACGGAGCTGGAAACCAGACCAAGATCTCTCCTCACGATGAAGAGGGAGAGTGGGAGTTCTTCTCTCGCAATACAGCTACTGGAAAGACCGTGAAGATCAAGATGGAGAAGCTACTGAAGCGACTCAATGATCAGTTCGGAGAGGCTGGCTGGTACGAAGAGACATGGGATGAATAATGGCCGATAAGAACTGGTACAACGAGAGTTCTGCGGCCAAGCTGGGATGGGATCCATCGTGGTTTGGCTGTGAGTTCTTCGATGAGCAACTGCAGTCGATCATAGTAGAGTTCCAGATGGAGCACGGGCTGGACCCGGATGGTATGTGTGGACCTGGAACATTCCGAAGGATCTTCCTGGAAAGGGAAGCGCAGATCGATGAGCATGAGCCATCAGTACCAGGCAGGTCTGACAACCACATCATCTACAACGGACACTTCTACAAGATCAACTGGCCGAAGGTGGTGCTGTGGTCTGAGGCTGGTGGTCTGAAGGCAAGGAAGGGATGCTACAGGGATCGGACAGCGCAGGGACCCCGAGAGATAAGACAGTTCGTAACCCACTGGGACGTATGTGTATCAAGCCACAGCTGTCAGCGTGTGCTGAACCGCAGAGGTATCTCAGTCCACTTCTTACTGGATGCAGATGGGACCATCTATCAGACGATGGATTGTCAGCACATCGGCTTCCATGCCGGGAGCAGAGCAGCGAACAACTGGTCCATCGGGGTAGAGATAAACAATGCGTACTATCCCCAGTACCAGGGACACTATGTGAAGAGAGGTCTGGGTGAGCGACCTATGAGTCACACCAGTATTGTCAATGGCAAAAGGCTGGAGCCTCACATGGGATTCTATCCTGCTCAGTTGGCTGCACTGAAGGCACTGTTCCGTGCTGTCTCTGAGGCTACAGGGCTACCTCTCAAGTGTCCTATGACTGACAACAAGATGAGCACCGATACAGAAGAGAGTGTTGCATCAGGAGCCTTCCGGGGCTTTGTCCACCACTACCATCTCACCAAGCGGAAGATAGACTGCGGAGGTCTGTCTCTGGATACACTACTCTCTGAGGTTGACTATGAAGAAGAAACCATCAAGGACTCTTGAGTCTGCCAAGCTCGCTATGATAGCTCTGCTGGTTCTCTCAGGGGAACTGTTGCTGACAGTGCTTCTTGTGCCAGAGGCAATCGAAGCGATGGCTGAAGTGATCGGTACTCTGAGTCTGGCTATCGCCTGTGTTGGTACAGGTGGGACACTGGGTCTGTCAGCCCGACACTGGGGTGCGAAGGAAGGGTCAAGCTTCAAAGCAGATGGAGCAGAACAGTGAGTGACTGGATCGTATGGGCTCTGTTTGCTGCTGGCTTTGGTGTCCTGTGGTTCATCAACCGGATAGCAAAGAGGCTGGACGACGATGAGGATACTCCTGTCTTCAACGATGAGGGCTACGAGAAAGCCCGTACAATCGCCCACAATGACATGCTGGAGGAAACCATGACCATAGAGAAGGCTGTGGCCTCAGAAGACCCTGAAGGGGCATTAGCGGACAGGCTGAACCGTAAGAGCGGACCTCTCGGATGACAGGTCTGTTGCTCATGCTGTCCTTAGCGGGTGGAGCAGAGCCTCCGGACAGGCCGGAACCACAGCCTCCGGTGCAGGGTCAGTGTCCGGAAGCCATCCCGTTTGCAGAGGGTCAGACCTCTTTGTGCAGGGGTATCCTCCTTCCCACATCGTGGGTGGCTGACTACGAGCTTCTGGCTACACACACCAAATATCTTGAGCGGCTCTATGAGATCGACACCTCTTCGCTTGAACATGAATTGCAGTACACACAGAGGATGCTGGAGCAGGCACAGAAGCCCGTCCCGGTCTGGGAAAAGAACAACTTCTGGACAGGTGTTGGTGTGATAATAGGGGGTGCGGCAGTCATCGGCGGCGGCTATGCTATAGGTGCATCCCACGGAGGCCAGTATGTCCGTTGAAATGATAGCAACTATAGCATTATCGGTAGTCGCGGCTCTGACTTCCGCTAAGGCATGGGAGTTCTGGAAGCACCGTCTCGCGCTGAAAACAGAACAGCGGGCTCAGGCACAACTGGAGCAGAACCTGTACAGAGATGATCTCCGCAAGGAAGTGTCAGAACTCCGGATAAAACTGGAGGAAGCCAATGACAGGATAGTTGACCTGACCAGGAAGCTTGCTGAGATGGTAATGAGGGTTGAGTTCCTGGAGCATGAGAACCAGAGCCTCAAAGGAGCGCATGCAAAATGAGTGTCACAAGTAATAAGCATCTCTCGGATATGCCCAGTATGATCATTGAGAGTGGAAGCACCGCTGTAGGACCCGATGTAGACATCATGACCACAGGTACAGGAAGACTGTATTCGATGAAGCTGGACAACTCCACAGGTGGAGGCAGTGTATGCTACTTCAAAGTCTATGATGCTAAGTCGGTGACTCTTGGTACGACTGAGCCTGACTTCATCTTCCGATGTACCTCTGCAACAATCCATACTGTATCATCAAAGCAAGGGCTGAAGATAGACACAGGGCTGACAGTAGCTCTGAGTGACGAGGGAGGTAAGAGCTCCTCCACTGGCTTTGCAAGCTTCAAATACACCCTGTTCGGAGACTGACATGGCATTATCAGACGGAGCCCTGCCGGGGCAAGTATCAGACACCAAGGCAGAAGAGACTGATGCCACATCGACAGTCAACACCATCGGATCAGGCACAGTCTATCTGGACCAGGTACGCATCGACAACAGCAGCAATGCTAATGACATAGTGTACCTCAAGCTGTACGATACAGGATCGTCGGTCACAGTGGGTACGACAGTGCCAGACTTCATCTTCCCCTGTCCTGCATCGGAAGTGGTACAGTTCTCCTTTGAACCGGGAGGAAAGTTTGCCAACGGGATTAAGGCTGCAGTGGTTCTGGAAGCAGGGGCAGGTGGTACGACATCACCGACCAATGATGTTCCCTATGCCCTGGCATACCACTGATCCAGAAAATGAAAAAGCCCCCACCGAAGTGAGGGCTAACCCAATAGAGAAAACTGAACGAGCAGTTTACAGACACAGTATATCGCGGAACAGCTTAGCTGTCCAGAAGCGGCTTTGTTTCACCCATGACCAGCATGTGGTAGGCATTTCTCCATGCTGCCCACTCTGACTTGTGCCCCTTGGGAAGGAGGGGCTGGTCTTCTCCGGAGAAGATCATCCATGCCTCATCCCAGTTGGGAGCTACAAGCTTCCGGCAGTAGATGAAGTCATCCTCCCGCTCGTTGCGAAGTGCATGCTTGCACAAGGCTCCGTAGAGGAGGAGCCTGTAGAACTTCCCCGGCTTCTGTATGTAGAAGAGGTTGGGAAGCTTATCTGCAAGTGGCATCATCCACTTATACAATGAAACATACAGGGGGGAGAGGCTCTCCCTCTCCTTCTTCCGGGGTCTGCCTTTGCCTGGTGCTTCGATGAACGCACCATAGAAGTTGACATGGTACGTTTTGTCAGCTCGTGGCCTGTTCGTCTTTCGGTAGAGAGCGGCAGTGAGCCAGACCTCCACCACATAATGCCTCTTTCCTCTGTTCATTTTGATGCTGACGACAGGCCAGTCGTCGTGGTATTGATACCGGATATTCTGGAATACCTTCGCATCGTAGATGTTGTCGATCTTCAGCTCGTCCTGGATGATGCCCAGGAGCAGTTGTCGGTCAATCATGCTTCACCTCTTGGCACAAGCTTAGCCTGTGCTTCAGCCCTGGCTTCGACGAGGAAGTCAAGGGTATCTGTTGGGTTGACACCGACAGCCTGACACTCGGCAATGATGCGTTCTGCCATCAGCCTGAGGTCAGTGTCGGTCAGGTGGGGTTCCACCTTAAGGGTTAGCAGTTGCATCAGATAGTCCGATGCAGCCAGTGGTTCTTTGGCCAGTGGTCCCAGCCGTTTGTTGTCGCTCATCCTGCCTCCAATAGGCAGAGAGCAAAGATGATGATAAATAGTATCGTCATTGTTTTCTCCATGTAAGTGCCTGCTTCCTGATGCTCTTTGCATCGTTGAGGCAGACGGTTTTATCAGTGATGTTGGTCCAGCCAGACTCGGTGAGTAGCTGGACCTGGTAGAGCTCGCCATGTGGGACGATGTGTATGATCAAGGTTGTTCCTTGATCGTCGTACTGAAGGACTGTACCGTCAGACAGCACGACGACATCTCCCACAGATGTTGACCTGCCTCTTGCTACCCATTCCACACGATGGTCGTATGTATTGTTGGTAACACTGAAGGCAAGCTCAGGGTCGTCACCTTCTACGATAGCGACGAGCACATAGTCCCTCGGCCAGAGGCAGGGCTCTTTTGTCCATACCTTATGGTAGACTTTCATCATAGTTCTCTCCTTTGGGTTAAAGAATCGTTGGCGATTAAAGCCTCGCCTTGGGCTATGGGTGGGGCATTACTTCAGCTCTTCAAGCTTTTTGTCTAAGTCATAAATTTCCTGACAGCACATCTGAGAACCGCAGCCAGCACGTTCTATTTTCTGACAACGGATACATGGTCCACCTAACTCCTGAAGTCTGATCAGGATCGTCCAGGCAGTACGAGAGATGATCTCCCAGTCAGAACAGCATGTCCCAACAAGAAGGTTCTCCTCATCCCATGACCATACCTCTGTCGTATCGTCCGGCTCGTCTCCTCCGAAAGTGGGAAGAGAGCTCCAGTCGATGTAGTCATGCTGGTCTTTGGGTAACTCCTCCAGAAACATCTTGAGTTCTGGAAGGGTTGTAATGTCAGTAAGTATTAACTTCATCATTGTGTTATCTCCTTTGGGTTAAAGAATCGTTGGCGATTTAAGCCTCGCCTTGGGCTGTGGGTGGGTGGTTAGTCTTCTTTCATACTACTCATCGCTAATCTTTTACTCACTGATCACCTCCTTTATGCAACTTCTTGACCATGAGAGAGTGCAGGTCGCCAGAGTTGTACTGCCTCCACTCCTTCATCGTGTTGATGGTGGGACCACCCTTTAGATGCAGACGGTATCTGATAACAGTGCGCTTGCCGATAACTCTAACGGCTGAAATGCTTTCAACGAGGTTGTCCCAACCTCCCTTCCATCCACGCAGAGGGCAGTGAATGTCTGCGTGGATTCTCTCCAGGGAACGTTGTGTCAGTGTTGGTCTTGTCTTACTCATATTATCTCCTTTGGGTTAAAGAATCGTTGGGGAATAAAGCCTCCCCTTGGGGCTACCAGCGAATGTTGCTGGCAAATGCAAATGCCTGCTGGGGAACAACGGTGTTCCCCAGAAGACGAAGCCGGTGCGGTATGTCATCCTTCTTCTCAGGCTGAATACGACGGCCCCAGTCCCACTTGTTGGTGAGCCAGTGACCAGAGAAGTTGACATTGGATGCCTGGCTTGGACAGCCGGGTGATGGGTCCGTCCAGCCATTGGGAAAGCCCATCAGCCTGTCACCCCAGTTGGGGTAGAACCATGGGCTGCCACTCCACTGGTCATCAGTGATGAGACTGGGATCCTTCCGCATTGTACTCAGCTTGTGTCGCCAGTTAGCCCCGAGTCTGACAGCCATCGTGAGAGGGATGCCAGTGTACTGCCCCTTCTCGTAGCACCTTGCGGCACGAAGAAGCCAGGTAGCCGGACCCTCATCCCAGTTGGGACAAGAGGCAGCAGGTGCAGGCCAGGCAACAGGACGGTCCTTGTGGACAGGTCTGTCGATGACGAAGACCGAGCCTCCGGGACGAACAGAGCCATGCCTGGGGTATCGAACCCCAGGCTCGTCGTCGTGATGAGCCCTCCAGTAAGGCTGGCCCATGAAGTGATGGACCTTGCACCGGTCTGTCTTGTGACAGAAGGCGAACCAACGCTTCCTCATGATGGGTGCTCCCACCTCCTGAGCGGAGATGATGGACCATTCAACGGTGAAGCCCATTGAGGTCAACTCATCAAGGACCGGGGTCAGGTGTTCATAGCGAAGAATGTTTTCGACATTCTCCAAGATGACATACTGAGCATCCAGTTCTCTGATGCGGTCACAGAGGTCATAGAACAGACCGCTTCGCTCACCCTCCATGCCATCCTTGTCACGCTTAGCACGGGACAAGTCCTGACAGGGAAAACCTGCTATGACTAACTCTGCTTTGCCTTGGAGGCTCTTCCTTACATCATCCAAGATGGTGACACCAGGAAACTGCCTCTTGAGCACCTGCTGTGCATAAGGATCAACCTCACACATGATTTTGTGCTCAGGGTTTTGCCCTGCCAGTCTGAGAGCAGCCATGACACCGAGGTCAAGGCCACCGCAGCCGGTAAAGAAACTTGCTACTTTCATATTATCTCCTTTGGGTTAAAGAATCGTTGGCGATTTAAGCCTCGCCTTGGGCTGTGGGTGGGTGGTCAGCTATACCGTCCTGCCAGCGTACAGAGCAGGAATCCGTCCGGCAAAATCATTGCCGTCCCAGCGGTAGGCATCGGACTCAACGATACCTCCATGCTTAGCTGCTGCCCTGGCTTCTTGTACGTCTACATAGAGTGGGGTGTGGTAGTGCTTGAAACCAAGAAATCCAATATCAATTGGAACGGCATAATGAACTGAGACAAATGCCCCAGAATCATGATCCCAGAGCATGTAGTAGTCATCATCGTTGTCCTTGCAGTCTGGCAACTGGCCATACTCTTCCAGCATGTCCTGCGGCAGCAGGCTCCAGTTGATGGCTACAATGCTGAAGATGCGGGAAGGCTTATACTCTTTCATTGTTATCTCCTTTGGGTTAAAGAATCGTGGGGGATCAAGCCTCCCCTCGGGGCTGGTGTCTGGTCAACAGCCGAAGACCAGACAGATAAGTAGGAACACGGTCAGCATACTCAACGCTGTCTCAAGGAGATAGTCCATGACTATCTCACTGGCTCAGCGACCACGCACCCCATCCACACAACAGAGCCAGTGAGGCAGGCTGCTTCATAGGCTGACTTGTCTGTTTGGTCGCGGCACTCTTCAGCTGAAGAGGCAACGTAGGTTACCTTTTCATCATCTGTATTAACTCTGGGAAGGGTAGTGATTCTTACCTTCATTGTTCTCTCCTTGGGTTGTGAGGTGGCGGGGGTTTATAGCCTTCCCCGATGGGCTTAGATCCGTCCTCTCAGTTCAGTTCGCGGAATAATTTCCATCTCTGTGATACTACCGGATCCTATCAAGAGGTTGTCTTCATCCCAGGACCAGACTTCCATTGTGTCTTCTGGCTCGTCTCCTCCGAAGGTCGGAAGATCGGACCAGTCACAGTCCTCAAGATCACCGCTCAGCATCAGGAGGAAAAGTTCCGAAAGGCTACTGATCTTAAGAGCAAGTAATTCTTTATGTTCCATTGTTTATCTCCTTGGGTTAGGGAAAGGGCGGGGATACTTGGAGCCTCCCCGGAACGGCTCAGTAGGTAGCAGTTGCCAGTACATAGACGGCTACTGCTATGAAGCAGAAGAGTCCTGCTTCCCAGTCTATGAGGTCAGTCATTGAGAGACTCTATCATCTCATCAATGCTCTCTGTGAGATACCTAAGTATCAGTATCTCTCTCATTAACTTCATCATGTTTTCTCCTTGGGTTAAAGAATAGGTGGGGATACTTGGGGCCTCCCCGATGGGCTATCAGACCTTTTGAACGTTGGCCGCAAGGATGGTTTCCTCATGCTGACCCCACCTGACGGTGAGGATGGTCTTCCCTGCGAGGGAGCCGAGCCCAACGACCGTACCAACACCATGAGTTCCATCGTTGAAGTACAGACCGAAGCCTCTGAGGAATGCCTTTGTTTTCCTGACCGTATCGCCTATTTTCATATCTTCTCCTTTGGGTTGTGAAGGTGGCGGGGATACTTGGAGCCTCCCCCGATGGGCTCAGTTAAGCGTGTCTCTGGACGAATCCTGAGGTATCACGCAGGGCTTTGGATCCCTTCGCATAGAGCACCCCGACATGACCGGGGGGATCATCGAACCTTATGTCCGTGACATCCATATCCAGGACTGGATACTTAGAGCCAGCGACACTGTACCAACCTCTTTCAAGGATGGTAGCAGACACCGCTTGAGCATCTTCTACCTTGATGGTAGAGCCAGCGACGACGACGGCTATGGTGTATCCAGCGTTGAGCCAATGCTTTGCACCAACCAGACTAAACGGCTTCTCACTAACTGAGAAGGTCAGATGGTAGGACTTGGGAAAGCCAGCACGCTGCACTCGCTTAACCGGTGCTTTCGTGTAGTCGTAAAACTCCAACTGATAGTCCCGGTTCAGCCCATCAATATCCAGGTAGTTTTCCCAGAATATATCTGATGAACCGTTGAGCCTTACAGCAGCTTTCATACCCTTCTTCTTCGCGTTCTTCGCATGGTTGATAATCTCTCTTACAAGATTAGTCAGGAAGAACTCAGGGAAGAGAGCCCACAGCAGAGTCTTAAGGACTCTGGTAGCCTTCGCTCTTGCGAACTGTAGATGCCCGGTGCTATGACCGAGGCAGGAAGCAGCGCAACCATTCGATGCGAAAGGGCATGTATTAATCCCTGCTTCCTTGGAAGGAGACAGGTACATAACCTTTGTCAGGACTCCGACCTTCTCACCCTTCTCTACTTTGAGAGAGCGACCGAGAAGCTTTCGGATCTTCCCGGATGCAACCCGGAATAACAGGACGAATCCTGGAATCCCTACGTTGAATCCATAGGCTGCGAGTGCAGCCAGGAAGGGAGCAGCCATGCTCTTAGTGAATGTCTTAGCTTTAGGCACATTGATAATGTACTTACTCATTGTTTTCTCCATTGGGTTAAAGAATCGTTGGGATATTGTCGCCTCCCTTGGGGCTGGTGATGACTTGGCTTAGTCCTCGGAAAGAGGACCGATGAACCAGATCAGGCGGGCTAACTGTGTATCCTCACTGAGGCAGGGAGGACGATCCACACCGTCCAACCTGAGACACCGCCCTATGGTTTCACTGTCTGCTGTCAGCACACCCTGAGAGCATGTGCTCTCATTCAATAGGGTACTGATAGAATACCTGTCTTCGATCCATTCAAGCCATTGCTGCTCAGCTTCTGTGAGCAGGTAGTCGAACTGACCGTCTTCTGTGACTGTTTCCAGTTGCTCTATCTCTAAAGCTTCCAGTTCTTCACTGGTCCAGACCCTTCTCAAGTGGAAGGATCCACAGTGCAGATCTTCAGTGATGTGTTCGATCAGGTTCTGGTCGAATACAACATGAAAGAAGATCGCTGTCGCCTGGTCTTCTTGGTCATGAAACAGACCCCAACAGCCTTCTAACATCTGGCCGTCTTGGTCGTGGTCATTGTAAAACCTCATTGTCATTATCTCCATTGGGTTAAAGAATCTGGGGGGAACCTGCTTAGCAGGCTATAGCCTCCCCCTATGGCTAGTAGGTAGCGGTCGCTAATATGTAGATGGCGACCGCCAGGAAGCAGAACAGGGCTGCTTCCATCTCAATGGAGCGCAGTTTCATTACTCTTCCAGGAGGCGGATCATATGATCCACTTCCAGCCTCATAAACATGAGGCTCCAGATGAGCCCTATAAGGTATGGACTCGCCTCTGAGTCCAGATTCAGCTCCTTAAAATTCATTGTTATCTCCTTGGGTTAGGGAAAAGGCGGGGACCTGCTAAGCAGGCTTTTATAGCCTCCCCTAAAGGCTTAGATACGGCTACCAAGCGTTCGATTTGCGCTCTGCTTCCAGGAAACTGACATAGTCAGCAGCCTGGATCCGGGCTTCTCTCAACTTCTCATAGTCGGTCTTTTCGGAGTCCGGGTAGAACGTAAAGCAGTCGTCTTCCGTAAGGGTTACCGATCCGCTGATCTCCATCCATCGGAAAACCCGATAGTTAGAGCCACCATTCCAGAACACCATCCTACCGGATGCTTCACACTGATTTACACAGATGTATCCATACAACTTCATTTTATCTCCATTGGGTTAGGGAAAAGGTGGGGAGTTTATAGCCATCCCCGATGGGCTTTACCTCTCAATAATCTGCCTGTCTTCTTTTGCTTCGACGAGGCGGTTTATAGCCTCCTCATCAGCCAGTTGCTCAGCCATGCTGAGTAGTTCAGAGGACAGCGAAACCAATGGTATCGCCTCCTTAGTCTTAACAGACCAACAACGGAACTCGTGCCCTGTATCTGTTAGCCATCGCTCAGAGAATGGTCTGCTTCTAATCAGTAGAAGGTGATCACCCTCTTCACATATGGCTACTCTATCGCAGTGCATATCAAGCCTCTTCCGCAGTCTTTCGGCTGCTTCATTGGAATACTTCATATTATCTCCTTGGGTTAAAGAAAGGGTGGGGACCTGCTAAGCAAGCAGGCTTTTATAGCCTCCCCTAAAGGCTTAGATGACTCTCCCGGTGGGGCTCCAGGGACGTTCTATACGTCCAAAGAGATCGGTTGCCCTGACAAGAGCAGCCAGGTTCTTATCTGTAGACTCATCAGCATAAGCAGCACAGCATCTCTGCCAGTGCCTCCGAGCCTTGAACCAGAGCGCACCGCTAAGAGATCTCTCTCTTCTTTCCGCGGGCTTCTGGCTAACTCTAAGGAACGTCTCGAATGAGACGCCTAAAGCCGGTAGAATATCGGTACTGAGCCCGTTGGCTTCCCAGGCTTCCAGTGCTTCTATCTCTGTCATATTATCTCCATTGGGTTAAAGAATAGGTGGGGACCTGCTAAGCAAGCAGGCTTTTATAGCCTCCCCTAAAGGCTTAGATGACCGCTACCTTAAGGCTGTGGTTAGGTCCACACCCTTAGGTAGTGGTGGAAGCACCACCCTATCCAGGGTAGTGTCCTCCAGGTTTCCTGTCAGCACCAGGCCGACAGCCTTTCCACCCTTTTCAAGGGTGGCGATCCACTTCATCCCCGGGAGGAAGAAGAACCCTCCTCTTTCCGGGTAGAAATACCATCCATGGACATATTGTCCATGGACCCACGGCTCATAGTGCCATGAGCCTTTCATGCTTTTCATTTTATCTCCTGGGGTTAGGGAAAGGGTGGGGACCTGCTAAGCAAGCAGGCTTTTATAGCCTCCCCTAGGGGCTTTATCGCTCTTGGAAACGCTTCCACGTTCCCGGGCAGTTAGTCTTCACCTGCCATGCATCGAAACACCGTACAAAGCTACGGGGTATTTCACCCGCTCTCACCTGGGCCTGATATTTATTCTCATAAATATCCTCTAACTGGAACAGATCGCCTGATGTCCAACTAAGGACAGCCCATACTATCTCTGTCATTTCATTATCTCCTTGGGTTAAAGGTTCACTCATCATTAAAGGTAGCGACAACGGGCCGCTACCTAGGATCATGATTGATCCAAATAGGAGAAACACAGAACAAACAAACAGCGACGATCAAACCCCGAAGGGAACCCGATGATAGAAGCTGAGTACAGCACCACGACGATCCATGCGATCCAATGAAGGGTAGCCGGTTCAAGTCCTGGCTATAGGCTGTCTATCTCCAAGCGGATAGGCTTGTTCTGGTAGGTTTCAGGGCTTGCCTCTTCATCATCACCGCGATCGATCGTGATCGCTTTCCAGGGGTGATTAGGCTTCCCTCTGTACGGTGGAACCTACGCAACACCGTCTTTATATAGAACCGATCCATTTCATCCTGTTGTGGGCCGGGTTCCCTGTAGCTTTTCATAGATGGTGAGCAGAGCACAAAAGCGTCCTAAGGGACTGAGGCATAGCCTCCTCTTATGATACATCGTACCTATGAGAGGCACAAATTGTCCTGATCATTAGGCTTTCACCTGCTACCTGGCAGAGTTATATCTATGCACTTCCGGTATATCGCTGATCTTGGTTCATTGTGTCAGGCACGGTCCCTACTACTTTTCCGTGATTGCTCAAAAATCGTCTTTCCTGATTGCTCAGGACCTACCTAAAATCGCTCAGTGTTAGGAAGCAATCTCAGGTCTCATTCTTATTCTGAAGCATGGAATCAGGACTGTCAGTTTTATTTGAAAATAAATACAAAATAGCTCTACCGATCACGTTTATTATTTACTGTTCACGGAATATTTACTGTGTAGTCAACCGGCTACGCTTAGGTCATAGGATACCGATACCGACGGCATAGCAGGATGATAGCAGGATATCGGGAGCTGATACTATGAGAGCTCGATATACCTCTATATATATACACATAGGATGGTGCTGGATTTCAACCAAATAAGCCCTATTGTTGCATTGATGCACCACTGATTAGAAGGCCTTTCCCGATCACGTTTAGAGCCTACTACTGAAGACCTGTTCAGTGTTCTGTGATCACCCTATCAGAGCCCGTTAAAATCGATTCTAAGCCGTTTTAGCCGTTCGCTATACTCATATACGTTTTGAAGAGTGGGAGAGAATCGCAGTCCCCGATCACGTTTAGAGCCCTACCAGATCAGAGAGTACAGACCAGATCTAAGCGGATAGGCCATAGGACAGTTATTGTCCGATATGCTGAGAAGCTACTTAGGAAGCATCATATCAGACAGGCTATCAGATTGACCTAAGAGATAGCAGTCTGAGACACCTGGAAAAGATAGCGATTCCTGAGGATACTGTACAGCTGTTCAGTATCACCCCGGCTATCTGTATAGTCCCCACATACTGAACAGGCGTACAGTGAAAACATGCCTCCTCCTTTCCTGTCAAATCCGTGTCAAGTCCGACTGAAAACCCCCCGATAAAAGAGGAGTCCCCCCCCAGCTGTTGCTATTATACTGTTTAGACCCCATTGAGAGTTTTAGCCATCTGAGAGTTTTTGGTATATAGAGTCTCCCCCACCCCCATTGAGACAATCGGAGACATAACTATGGCATAACTTTGACAAAGAAGCCCGTTGACAGGGGTACGGTAGGTAAAAGAGGGTGTCCCGGCCCTGAGGAACCCGGAAATGCTCTGCTTTCCGGGTTCCTCAGGGCTGGGACACCCTCTTTTGGAGCCCATACCCCCAGAAGCTGTCCGTTTTTTTGCTATAGTGGTGGTTTTGGCTATATTTTGCTTTCACCCCTATGGAGAAAGCAGAATGAATGAAGAAAACAGGGCGTTGTTGTCTGTCCAGGCGATAACGTGGTCAGAGGCTCTTGATGATTTCAGGAGTATGCCTGGTCATCGAGCCACGAGGCACATGTACCAGGCGAATGATAGTAGCTGGTATGTGCTGACGGTACGAGAGCGGCGTAACAAGCGCAATGCGGAGAAGAACCGCCGAAAGCGGGAGGCAGAAGCGATTCGTGTGGCAGAGGAGGCCGCGGCGAAGGAGGAGGAGAGGCTAAAGAAGGCAGCGAAGCAGGCAGCGAAGGCTCTTCTCCGGTCAGCGGAGTTGGCGAAGCGGAGGGAGAGGCTTCAGGAGATGAACGCGAAGTGGAAGGGGGATTCAGAGTGACGATACATTTTATTGATACGGAGACTACTGGTTTGAATCCATGGGATGGGCATGAGATTATTGAGATAGCGATCATTACGGAGCATCCTGATGGGTGGATACAGAAGTATTGTGAGCGACTGAGGCCAACCCGGATCGAGCTGGCGCAGCCGGAAGCACTGAAGGTGAATGGTTACAATGAGTTGGGCTGGCTGAATGCTTTGGAGATGAAGGCTGAGATTGGTAAGATAGCGGAGATCTTATCGAAGGGGGTGATTGTTGGACACAATGTTAGATTTGATCTTGGCTTTGTTGATCATAGTATTCGTCATCATGGCATTGAGGGAAGACTGAGTCGGCATGTGGTTGATACGATGACACTGGCGCATGAGCATCTGGTTCCTCGTGGTCTGCGGTATCTTAGTCTGAGAGCCATCCGGGAGTTCATGGGCTGGAGCAGTGTGGGAGCGCACACAGCGATGAAGGATGCAGAGGATTGCAGGAAGTTGTACCATAGTCTTTGCAGAGCCAGTTGGAGAGATGTATAATCCTCCTGAATACAGGAGTTAATAATGCCAGAGCCTAAGAAGAAGAAAGAAGAGAAGAAAGAGGATTACTTTGACTTTGAGTCCGAAGAGGAGTTGCCTTCAGACCTTCTAAAGACGAAGCAGAGGCAATATGAGTGGTCACCGACAGAGAAGTATCTGGGAGGTCATAAGCCCCCATCTGCTGCGCCCTCGTTGTCTTCTTCGATTCGGATGGATCCCGCCAAATCAGTAGAGTTTATGCGGGTGAACCCTGCCTATAAGCCCACACTGGGGATGACGGCAGAAGAATATGAGGCCATTCGCCGGGTCGCAGCCTTTGAGTCAGCCATTGGTTTTGACAAAGAGAGGCTTCTCCGAGCTATGCAGCCTGATTCACAGGACCGTGAATATGCGGATAAGATGAAGGCTTTGTACAGAGCTGCCAGCGAGGAAGAGAGGAGGATTATGGAGAATGAACTCATGTCAGGCGAAAAGCCTAAGGAGTAAATCATGGCTGAGCCTAAGAAGCAAGATCTAATAGAACAGTACGAAGAGCTGGTGAAGAAGAGACATGCCTTAGAGGCGAAGAAGCAGTTGGCCTTAACCGTTGGTGCGGTTGATGTGATACCAGGAGCATCGGCTGCTCGGGGCGCATACCAGACCCGTAAGGCTTTGGGTGCAGCAGGAGAGGTTGCTGGTGCTGCCAGAGTGGGGGAAGAGGCTGCGGGGCTTGCTGCAAGGGAAGCAGAGTCAGCAATCGAGGTGGCTCGTCTACGACGGCAAGAGGCTGAAGGGGGGCTTGCTGTTAAAGATCCTTATGGATTGCCCGAATTGCATCCTCTTACCAATCCACAAGGTATAGCTGCTATTCAAAGAAGAGAACTGGCTCCACTTGTTGCTGAGAAGGAACTTGCTGAGCGCAGTCTGAGGCAAATAGAGGAAGCAAGAGAACGGTATCCTGCAACTCTCAAAGAAGCTACAGGAATGTCTGACGCAGACATTGCTACGGAGATAGCAGAGAATGGAATGAATCCCAGACTTATGCTTGCCTACGATCAGGACTGGATTACTTCTATTTATACTGATCACAGAGCTTATAATCAAGGCAGAACTATTTCTTATAGACCAGGATCAGAAGAAGAAGCCTTAGAAGAGTTCAGAAATCTATTTAGAGATGAATCGGGTTCAGTAACAAACAACATGGCTTCAGCCGAGGATGTGGCACAACGCAGACTGCAAGCCGCTGAAGCACGACTTGAACAGGCAGAAGAAGAACTGGGTGATATTTTTCTTGCTGCAGGTGGTCCTGTTGATCAAGAAAGTTTGGATACCATTGCTGGTTATTATGCAAAGCAACAATCAGAGCAAGCGCAGTATGAGTCAGGTGTTGAGGCTTTGTCTTTAGAAACTATGGAAGAACTAATTGCCCGAATGAAAGCAGAATTAAATGCGTTAAATACAAATAAAGACTTGGATCGATCTGATAGGATAAATAGACAGATTGTTCTACAGAACGCAGTGGATGATCTGGAAGCTGATCTTGCCACTGGTGGAGCATCAACCCTTGATGATGTTAAAGAGTCTTTAGAGATAGGCACACCTGCAAATTTGGGGCTGTCTACTACAGCAAGAAGCCGATATGTACGAGATCCTCATACAGGTAAAGTCAGATATGAAATGTCAAATTGGTATGGAAGTTATCCCCCTGTTGGAATGGAAGAGGGCTTGCACCGAGCCTATCAGAAAGGAGAGAGACTTCTGGGAGAGGCAAAACAGGCACGGATGACGGAAGCCCAGCGCAGAAAGGCCTATGAAGCAGCCAGAGCACAGAGGCTTGCAGCCCGAGGACAGAGAGGCATAGCAGATATGTCCGCAGCAGATCTTGCGAAGCAGTATGCTCAGGCAAGAGCTAAGGTTGGAGCCATGTTCACTCCGGTTGTAGGGGCTGCTGCAGAGTGGAGAGAGGCTGATCAGGAACTCGCCAAAGTCAATGCACAGCTAAAGGCTCTTACAGAAGGAGCATCACCAAAGGACAGAGTAAGGCTTGAGGACTACCTGATGTCTGAAGGTTCTCCAGCACCAGAAGAAGAAGAACTCAAGTGGGGAGAGCCGACTGAGGAGCCTCCGGAGTAGATATAGGCTCACACTTACTGATCACATAGGTCACAGGGTCGCAGGCTATTTCTCTGATGCGCTCTACAGAGACATAAGGCTCTTCCTTGTCTTCTACGGTGAAGGCAAGGGGGATGAGAGAGACAGACTTCGCAAGTGCCATCAGGGGCAGGGGGAGGACATGGGTGGTGATCACCTCTGTGTCCCGCACATGCTCTGGTCCGGCATGGATCCGTCGTCTGTATTCTCGGGGCAGTATGTAGCCCTGCTCAAGAAGCCAAGGTATCAGAGCACCATATCTGGTGATCACCAGCCTCATGCTTCAGCTGTCTGTCCCATGATGATCGGGGCTTTGTCTGTGAGCATGCGGACCTCATTGCGGACCTCGTCCATCAGGACTGCTATCTGCCCCGGTGGGATGTCCTCGTGCTCAGCGATGTAAGCGACACCAAAGATCAGAGCCTTGAGGATGAACAGAGTCTTCTCTTTGTGGCTCTCCTCAGTCCTTTGAGAGTATCGCTCAAGAAGAGGCCTGATGTGTTCCCATGTATATTTGTCGGTGTCCATTGTTTTCTCCTGTTATTACTATTAACAGGTCAAGGGAGGCACTGTGAAGAAATCCTGGATGGACATCGACCGTCCACGCGGGGAAAGGGCATACTGGATGAGGCAGAGAACCAGAGTCACCTGGCGGCAGATAGCAAGGAGGCTGAACTACTCCTCCACCGAGGGAGCCCGTGGTGGGGCTCTCCGGTATGCCCATCGCAAACGTCTTCCCTGGCCTGTCCTCATGCTGTCCAGAGGAGCCATCTTCTACTCAGCCTACTATCTGGGTGAGAGTTGGTATGACATCGGACATGACTTTGGGATCATACCGGCCAGAGCCCAGAACGCGGCCAGAGAATGGGCTAAGATACACACAAAGACCTGGCCCCCGAGAGAAAAGGAGAGGTGGGAATGATTAGTCCTCCTTCTTCTGGATGCGTGATATGTGGGCTGCTTTTGCCAGGTCCCTTAGCTTCTGGTCCTGGGTCATGTCCTTGAGGAGATTCAGGACGTTTTCTACATTGATCTGCACACCTCCAATCTCAGACTCAAGGTTGCTGATGTTCTGCCCCACCTCTCTTACCCGTGCGCTGATGTTCTGCCTGACCTGGGTGCGCTCGTCCTGGTAGGTGGAGAGGACCTCCTCATACTTGGTTCTGATGCGCTCAGTCTCCTCTTTGCTTTCCTTTCGTATGTCGCGCACCTCCTTCTTGTAGTCCTCAAGGTAGCGGTCCAACTGTGACTGAAAGGATGATACACGCTCTGCTTCTATTTTCTGCTGCTTGATGCTGTTCCACACAAGGTAGGCTGCGAAGGCTCCCATTGAGCCCCATTCAAGGAAATAGCTGTAGAACTCTTCCACGAGAACCTCCAGGGTTGACCTATTATAGTTGACCCAACATGGAATACCATATAGTAATTGCCACACTGTTCACACAGTGTACCGATGTTTTCTCTTTTATCGGGCCATTCTTGCCTCTGCCTCTTTTGGCAGGGGCATTATACTTTGACGGGCTCCGGACTTTGTTGATCTCCGTCCGAAGCTCAGGGGGGTGGAAAGGTCGGATTTCACCCCCTTTTTACGTTTTGGCCACGATAGTGGCCACCATCGTGGCCAGGCGAAAACACAGTTTGTAACCCTATCTTCCCGTGGTGGAGGTATGCCTGGCCACGATGGCCACGATAATATCCTATATAAAGGGTATATAGTTTTTTCTTATACCCTTTATATAGGGAATCATCGTGGCCATCGTGGCCAACAGGCTGTAACAATCCTTGATAAGTCGGTTTGTAACCTTGTTTTCAAGTGGCCACGATACCCTGCCGTTTTCTCTGTTTATCGTGGCCAAATGGCCAAAAACCACTAAAAAACACCCAAAAGTCTTTACGAGTCAACGGAAAAACGCTTGGGTGTTCAAGAGCGGGGTTAATGTTTTACCTTAAGGGTCGAACTTCTCCTTTTCGTCTCCGAGCATAGTCCATCCAGGTCTGGACTGACGAGAGAACATGTACAGGTATGGACCCACAGAACGGTTCTCCACCATCTCAGAGAAAGAGTCCGGCTTACGGCTGTGCTCCCGCACATCTCCGGTGATCACCGTGCTGATGTCTCGTCGCTCTGTACGAACAGCAAAGCCTTTCCCACGGACTGCAAACAGACAGAGCTCATGCTGGCCACGGAAGTACTGACCTATGCCCATGCGGGACTTGGGCCAGACGATGTTGGTGATGTACCTGTAGCCCAGAGCATCCAGTATCTTCATGCCGTCCCTGAGCCTGTTGTTCGTAACCCACAGGTAGAAGTGGCTGTTCTCAGTTATCTCATGCTGTCCCATCCAGGTCTGCATCAGGGCTATGATGTCAGGAGTCTTCAGCAGGCTGAAGTGCCTGTCAGCACCTCGCTTGATCCTCCCTCCTCCTCGCTCATTCCATGGGGGGTCTGCTACGACAGTCCGGAAAATCATTTCACTTCCCAGCTGCTTCGATGAAGACCGCCGCGAGCTGCGGAACGATTGCATTGCCTGCTCCCCGCAGGAGGCCCACTCTGCCGGGTATCCCATCAGCCAGAGGGAAAAGCGAGGATTCAGACGGTACTCGTCTTTTCTTTCCGTCACTGCACTGGAGCCATGTCCGTTCAGCAAAGTGACTGAATCCCCGTACTTCTTCCTCTGGCTCCCGTTGCCTGCTGTCAGAGCCTGGTTCAGGTCCTGCCATGTCATCATCGATGAGGTGGGTGTCGGCCAGCCTGCCAGATGCACTGACCGGCCCAGAAGGGAGTTGACCGGAACATTCTGACAGGACTTCTTTGTCCCGTCCTTGTGGTCGCGGCTTGTCGGTGTTGGCCATCCACCACAACCTTTGCCTGAGATGCGGAGAACCGATCCCCGCAGCGCACAGATCGGAGGCCCCGACTCCATATCCCAGTGTTTCCAGGTCAGCGCGTACTCCGGAGAGCCAAGACCTTCCAGACTTGCTTGCAACCTGCTCTCCAAAGATGACTGGAGGTCTGCACTGCGCGATGAGCCACCGGAAGGCAGGCCAGAGATGCCGGGGATCATCAGTTGCTCTCCTCTTCCCGGCGACTGAGAAGGGGGTGCAGGGGCAGGAGCCGGTCCAGACCGGGGTATCGGCTGACCATCCAGCCAGTTGCAGTGCGTGACTCCAGCCTCCGATGCCTGCGAAAAAGTGGCACTGTGTGTATTGAACAAGCTCTTCCGGCCTGATGTCTTGTATGTCTCGCTCATCGACAACTCCATTGGGTATGAGTTTTTTGGTGATCAGCTCGCGCAGCCAGGCAGCTGCACGAGGGTCATTCTCGTTGTACAGGTTCATTTCAGAACCCACACCACTGCACGACGACCATTGATGCGGACACGCTCCTTCTTGGCTCCAATCTTCTGACAGATCGCTGCTACCCTTCTGGAGTAGCCGCTGTGCTGCCTCTCCTTGGGCATGCCGATGCCCCATCCAGGAATCTTCATCTTAATCCCATCCTTGCTCCACTCATCCTTGGGCTGACCAGTCATGATGTCTGATACAGTGATACCGTTAGGGAACTCCATCAGAGCATTGTGAACGCCTTCTTCCCATGGGTCCACAGCAGTATAGTTCTCGTGGTGCTCTTCAAGCTGCTCCTCAAAGGCTTGCTCCAGATGCCACTGTGTGCCTTTCTGGTGATACAGGTGTACAGCCTCTGCCCAGATCTCGTCCCGGTCTTCCCTGATCTTCTCCAGATTCACTTTTGTCACGGTGACAGGCCAGAACCGTCTGGCTCCTGTGGGGTCATTCAGAATGGCATCCGAGTTTGAGCTACCCACAAAGCAGACGTTGCGTGGACGGATGGTCATGACCCTGTCGTAGGGCTTCCTCCATCGGTCATACTGTGCAGCGAGGAACATCTTGGCATTGTCGGCATCAGCCCCACGCAAGCTATGGAGTTCAGCCATTTCCCAGAGCCAGACCCCGGAATGGATTGCTTGGTACGACTTTTCTGATCTCAGGTCAAGGTGACTGTCGCTATACCAGACCTCGCCTTCCACAGGACTGCTGAGTTCCCGCAGGGCTGTGCTCTTGCCGATGCCCTGAGCACCCACGAGGATCAGCATAGTATCGACCTTGACTCCCTCTGGCTTCTCGTTCAGTCCTCGTGCCACACAGCTGATAGCCCAGTACTTCCCAAGCTTGCAGTGCAGATCATCGTCGGGTGTTCCAAAATAGTCGGGAAGGAGCCTCTCCAGACGGGAAACCTCGTCCCACTCCAGACTGTGAAGGTATTCGCGAAGAGGATGGTAGCCCTTGATCTGCTCAGCGACATAGCGGACCATGTCCCAGACACGATCCTTGCTAAAATTGATGCCGTAGGTACGGGCGATCTTCAGCTTGATCTCAATCAGGTCTGAGTCCTTGATCATGTCTCCCCTGTACCAGGTGACTGCAGAGAACTCGTTGTAGCGCAGCGAGTCGAAGCGGGGATCCAGAGTAAGGACACGCTCCAGGTTCAGGTCGCTCGCCTTAGGCTTCTCCGGAGAGAGGAGCGATCCGTCCTTGGCATACTTGGGTGGGCTCTTGTCCAGAGAGGCCCAGACAGCGGCATCGGGCTCCTGAATGACAACCATGTCGTCGTCAATGTGTGAATTCAAAAAATCTATATTGCTCATTGTTTTCTCCTATTTGAGTAGCTGATGGACCGGACCCCACCAGCCACAGCTGTTCTGGTGGTTGCATCTTGCCCAGGCAGAAGTATTGGGGTTGACTGCAAAGTAGACAGACTTCCTGCTGCAGTCAGGGCAGGTCATCTTTTTAGCGGTTTCGTTGTCCTCAGAGAATGTGGCTCCAAGCTTCTCTGCCAGTGCAAGCCGGGCAGACATCTCTGTAGACAAGAGATATTGTGCTGCTTTCTCGCGGCTGTCAAAGGTAATCCTCGGACGGCTCTTCCTCACAAGGGTTTTTTTTTCGGGGATATGACTGTAGTCAAGATCCAGGTATCGATCATTGAGCCAGAAGTCGGACTCCTGCCAGTACCAGGGGTTCATCGGATGCTCGGGCATCTCAGGATGAGACTCAGGACGGGCATATCGATAGTACATACGGCTGCAGTCCTTGAGTGCCTTGATGTCAGGTGAGCCCCTGCCAACCTTCGCGTTCCACAGTTCAAGTGCAGCCTTCGCTGCTCTGTACCAGTCAGCCCTGGGTATGGGCTTTGCCAGCGGCAGAATGATCCGATAGCGTTGGTGGGAGGGGTGGGTGGACCAGCTGGTGTGTGCCAGCACAGTCCAGTCGGTGAAGCATCGCCATGCCGTGAATGGGGTTACACCATCATCCACATCAAAGGTCAGGCAGGTGATCTCCTTGACATGGGCCTTGCTTCGCACTGCGTTCTCAGGGTACACAGCAGGGCTCCACAGGGGGAGTTCGTCCTTCTCTGTACCGTCAACAGGGGTGGTCAGGTAGGCAACAAGCCGGTTGAGGCTCACTTCGATGTGCTTGGGCTTGTTGTCGTAGCGGTTGCGGAAGATGCTCAGTCGGAAATTACTCATGATTACCTCCAAACAGGATCCCCTGCCTTGAGTCTTTTCTCAGCTTCCGCTTTGCCTTTCTCAGCTTCCGCGCCTCCTCCTCACTGACATATGCCGTACAGGTCGGACCATCAGAGCCGCGAACCCACTGATGCGGGTACTCCGGGTCATCAACAAAGTGAGCCATAGTCGCGTTCAGGATGAGGCAGGGCCTTTTCTCCCTTTCTCGCCAGTGCCGGTCATGCTCACAGGTGGCACAAAAGACAGACCGGAACCAGCTTCCCTCTGTGCCGTTGGATGGACGATAGGGCTTAGTCATTACACCCTCCCCGGATACCAGGGTGATCGATCATGGATGCGTACAATCTTGTCCCAGTCATCGATATGGATCTCTCCCTCGGTGAGCCGATGCAGAGACTGCCGATAGCACATACGAGGTCGAACCGGGTTCCTGCTCGTCGGCAACCAGTATCTCATGGCATTGTGTGTGTGCATCCATCGGAAACCCTTGATACCTTGTCCTGTACGGTTGATGTCCCGCTGAATCTCCTTCAGACAGGCATTGGTCGGTGAGCCTCCGTAGCCACAGCCACGGGAGCTCGCATACTCAAAAAACTTGTCATGTCCTAAGCTTATTTGTCCTTTTGCCATTGTATTTCTCCTTGTATAATCAGGCTCTGATAATGTATCTGTAGGTTTTTGTGCTTGCAACATTTATCAGTAAATGATATTAAATAAGGGCCTGACAACAAAGGAGAAAAGGTATGAGTATGTTCAAAAAGTTCCCAAAGAAACGCGGCTATCTCAAGCTGCTCGTCTACGGAGATCCCGGTACTGAGAAAACCCGGAGAGCCCTCCGCATGCCTGGGCCTGTCTATGTGA
>Ga0114912_1000338_pt1 | contig 24736 bp, 21 predicted proteins | sample MalvirDeepMed_51_FD_89713 | JGI IMG/M metagenome (GOLD analysis project Ga0114912, IMG submission 89713) | Marine viral communities from the Global Malaspina Expedition - Malaspina viral metaG DeepMed_51 | ecosystem: Environmental > Aquatic > Marine > Oceanic | place: Mediterranean Sea...
CACATACTCCAATCCGATACTTAACGCTACGTTGGCCATGATCAATAGTTTGTTTTACGGTTATTGATGGTAGCTTGCATTGCCCGAAAGGAAATGATGTCCCTATATCGCTTGGCCTTGCGCTGTATCTCGCCCACCATTTCCTTGGACCGTATTTCCTTTTTTTTGAGGACCGCGATCCGCTCGGCATCGGTCATCTTCAAAAAGTCACTGGAAAGTATTTGCTCTACAAATTCCAGGTCTTCCAAGGAGTGTTCAATTAAGGCGTTGAACGAATCGGAGATATGTTCCACCTCCTCTGGACGAATATGGGGGGAGTCCAGGATTTCCCTGAGATCGTTCCGGACCATATCGAAAAGGCGTTCATTGTTCCGTGTCAGTTCACGGACAGCCTTCAATTGTTTAATGACATCGTTGACCTTTTCGATACGCTCTTTTTGTTCCCGCAAAAACTCCACGGTCTTCAAGAGTTCAGAGGTCTGTTTGGCCGATTCAATGATCTGTTTGCCCAAGGTGATAAAATTGGTATTGTCATAAACCGGCATCCCCTGGGCGGTAGCACCGCCTGGCAATAAGAAGGCAAAAATCAGTGCGATACTTAATGTTGTAACCTTATTTTTTTTCATGATGTTCTTGATTTTTGAAGAATGAATTTTTTGATGGCCGTTTCCATACAGCCCGTTTTCTTAAAGAGTTGCATGATGACCTTGTTTTCGGGGCCCTCGGTCAGATAGGCCGCATATACTTCTGGGGGAACCTCCAACCGGAATATGTTGCTTTCCTTTCCGATCTTGATAAATATTTCGGTGTATTTACGTTGTCCCGAAAGATGGTTCCTGATGGATTTCAATTGGACCAGATCATGTAGGGATAGTTGAAGTCTTTCCTTTAGGGCAGCATAACCCTTTTCATTACGGAGACTGTAGATAACCTGGGTATTCTCCAAGATACTGGCCGAGGTCGAGTTCTTGGGCAGTTGGTTAATGGACTGTAAAACGATGCCAATGGCCCCTTCCTGTTTCCGGATGGCCTGGTAATAAAATTCCACGCTTTCCAGCACATTATCGAACTTGAGCTGTTTGGCAAACTCATCAAAGAGGATGATGCCCCGCTCCTCCCTGTTCCTCCAAACGGTCCGTTGAATGGCCGTTTTGATGAGTTTGAGCATCACGGAGAGGATTTCCTTATTGTCCTTCACTTCATCAAGCTCAAAAACGATCAGGCGCTTATCTTCCAATCGATAGGACCGATCTTTACTGGCCCTAAAAAGAAAGCTGTAGAGTCCGTCCCCGACATATTCCGAAAGGATATGCAGGAATCCCTTGATATTGAAGTATTCAGGGTGGATCTGCAATCTGGACAGCAGTTCCCTTTGCTGTCTGCTCACAAATTGGTAAAAGCTGTCCAACGTATGTAGAGCGATTTGGCTTTCCTTATAATAGGCCAGCAATATTTTCTTCAAGGCCACCGAACTTTCTTTTTGGGGCTTGGTTCCCTTTCCCATTAACTCGAACAGGAAAATGGAAAGGTCCTCCAAACGTTCGGGGTTCACATCATTGCTATCTGTTATGTAAAAGGGGTTGATCCCAAGGCTCTTCCCGTTTTCATAGCGAAGCACGGTGCACTGCTCGGGATAGAGGCTCGCGAACTTGGTATAAGAACCGCCCAGGTCGATGATGACCAGCCGGACGCCCTGCTCAAAATACTGCCTCAATATGTTATTGGCCAAAAAGGATTTTCCTTCCCCGGTCGGGGCAAAAATGGCAAAGTTGCGTGCCTTGATGCGCTTTTTCCCTTCATCCCAGACATCCTTCAGCACCGGAATGTTGAACTCCCTATCATTGAAGACGATTCCCGTGCCGTCCGTTCTATAATTGGTAGTGTTGATCCAAAGACAAAGGGCATGCTTCAAATCCGTCACATAAAGATCGGCATTGGAGAAATTGGGGGCAAAATAGGGGAAACTGTTCAGGATATAGTTTTTGCGTTCCTTGCCACAAGGGTAATAGGGCACCATATCCAGTTCCTTGAGCTCGGCCCTGATCTGTGCGTTGGTACGTTCCAGTTCCTCCTCATCCAAGTTCCAATGGATGATATTGAGATGTGCACGAACAATCCTTGCCTGATCATCATTATTGATCTGGCCCAGGATATGTTCAATTTTTTTGAGGACCAGCTTGTTCTGTGTACCAAAATTGGAACTCTTTTTGAGTTCCTCTACCTTTTTCTCCAGCCGCTTTCTCCATTGGTGCCTATCATCCAGATAGATAATCTGATTAATGATATGGTTTTCCTTGAGGGAAAGGCCAAGACCGTCGATGAATCCCTGGTGGAAGGTAAAATCATCCGAGGTAAACCGTGCATTGAACTTACTGGTCTGTACGCTGTCACCAAAACAGGACTCGCTATTGATGGCCAGCACATCAAAGTGATGGTTCCCGATGGCCACTTTAGGACCGTCCAGGACGATATCGGTATCACAATCTGGGTTATGTCCGTTGAACTGCTTTTGGGTCAAGGCCAAAATTTCGTTGTGCACCATGGGCTCCAAGCGGATTTTCTGTCCATTGTTGAGATAATTTACCGCATCGCTGACCGCATCCAAAAACTGCTTCACCCTATCATCCAGTTTGCGGGTCAATTCCTTGGGCACGCTTTTAAAGGGATTGACATATTTGGGATTGTTGAAACCCCTCCTCCTGGGACAGGTAAAGAACAAATAGCTCCGGTGTCCCATATATTCCCTTCCCTTGAAATAATCATGGGTCGCTTTGGACAGAAAAGTATCCTTGCGCAGATATTCCGAAGTGAAGGAGGATTTCAGGTAGCTATCCTGTTTATGGATCACGGTTCCGACAGGAAGGGACTTAAAGGCCTGGAACCAATTGCTGTGCAACCCCTCAAAATCGGTTTCGGAAAGCGAATGGATCTCGGGCAGTTGCACTTTGTAACAGGCCAATACGTTACCATTGTTGGCAAATACGACATGATCCTGAATGTCCACAATCGGATGATGGAAGGCGATGTTAATTTTCGACATGGTTCAATAGATTATCGGGTTTATTGCTGATACAACTGGGAAACACCTTTTTGAAGTCCAAAAAGATCTTATTGGAGGCTATTTTGGTCAGCCCTACATACCAACAAATATTCCAGACCATGGCCAGGATGATGACCATAAGACTGAAGGAAAAAATGATGATGAGCATAGAGGCCAGGATGGAGAGCATCATAAGGGCAAACTGGGATATGGGAAGCCCCCATATCCTTGCCCCTTTACGGATGTCCTTATATATTTTATACGTTCTCATAGGAGATGACTTTTGTGAGATTTGTAGAAAGATCAGACTACGATTCCAATGAGATAGGTAAAGATGCCTACCACGGCCCCGGCAATAAGAACGAACACCAACACTCGAGTGATGCCCTTTTTAAGGTCTGCGTTTTCGCCAAAAAAGTGGCCCGCATTGAAAAGGAAGCCGACCAAAAAGATGACTCCCAAAAGCAGGGGGAAAATGGTTCGGATGGTATCCGAGATGTCGTTGACCGAATCCTCGATACCTCCAATCTGTGCAAAAGCGGGGATGCCCGTAAGGAGCATGGCCCAAATGATTACAATTGTTTTTTTCATGATTTTCGTTTTATGGCCGATTGAGCCTATTGATGAATAAACTTTTTCGAAAAGTATCGGGAAGCCACGGAAAGGATAGAAATAGCCTAAAAATTAACGGACAACAGCGTTAAATTTTGAGGAATCACGACTGTTTTATGGAAACCGTTAAAGATTGCACAATGAATCTTTAAATGTGAAATGATATGGAACAAACAAAGACCATATTCATGTTGTGCCTGTTTTCAGTTTTTCTCACAGTATACGGACAGGAAAAACAAATCATCATTGTGGACCCAGGACATGGAGGAACTGATAGTGGAGCAATCGGAATAAATGGCCTTAAGGAAAAAGACTTGACCTTAAAAATTGCACAGGCCATTATACACTATAACAGGACTTTGTTGGATCAGCGATACGATATTTACTCGACTCGATACGAGGACACCTTGATCTCATTGGGGCATCGCACAAAACTGGCCAAGCTCTTGAGTCCCAAAATCTTTGTCTCCCTACACTGCAATCATGCTGAAAACCCAAAGGCCGCGGGACTTGAAGTCTATGTATTCAATGGCCCGACCCAAAAAAAGATTCTGACCAAGGCAAAAGTTATAGATGGGTACCTGCAGGAACAATTGGGGTATCGGAGCCGTGGTGTGAAGCGGGCCAACTTTCAAGTCCTTCGGGACAACAGGGAGGTGTGCCCGGCCCTGTTGTTGGAACTTGGTTTTTTGTCCAATACGGATGAGGCAGCCCACTTGGAAGAAGACCACAAAATCAAGGCACTGGGGTTGGCCATATTGATGGGAATCAAAAATATAACGAAATGAAAAATTGTTTGTAAGCTTGTTTATTGTACTCCAAAAAATAGTCATTGGGGTAAGCAAGGAACTATGGGATGTTCTCAGGAGACTGTTCAGGATTTGAAACCAATCCTCTTTCTTCTGCGTTGCTCTTTGCTTGAACATCTTTGTTCGGTAAGTAATTGAGGGCATCAAATGCATCTTTGATCAAATCATTGTACTTTTTCCCAGTACCCATAAGCAGTCATGGGACTGGGTATGCTATTTAATGGGACAAAGTCCAATCCATAGTTTGCTTTTTGTGTAACTTCCGTCCCGATCAAAACACTTGTTACGAGCATCAATTAAATAATAAGACTGGACAAATGATATACATTGTACCGACAAAAAGAGGTTTAGGGGTAGAAGTTTGGGGGACCTATGACGATTTGGATCAACTGTATGGGGTAATAGGCAGGTTCTGGAATGACGAAAACTACCTGAACAAAGAAGGGTTTGAGAACAGGGACAAACTCATAAGCGGATTTTCATACGAAATCAGAAAAGCCAAGGAAGGAAGTCGGCAAAAAAGGGAATCGAGCCATTTTTCACTTGAACAGAATGCCCATTACGGAACCAAGATATCTTGGGTCCACTTCCTGTTTTCCCTATCGGCCATCAAATACAATATGCGGTTTTACCGATCCACCAAGTTTGATGTTTCAATGATTTTACAAACTGAATTCTGGTTGGAAAGGGCCATGAACGAGTTTGATGAAACCGGAGCGAAAAAACTTGTCGGATTTATTGATGATGGATTGTATGGAGCCAATTATGCCATTTATCAATATATGAGAAGCATCAATCTGGACTATTTTCAACTTGGTGGTGGAAAAAGGGCCTTTAGAAAACTTCCGGAACTGCTCAAACGTGGCATTTTTTTCACGGACGAATACAAAGAATACCAAGAGTTTCTTGAAAGGGAGGCCAAACGACTGAATTGTGACGTATCGGATATGGAAATTGATGACGACCATATCGACTATGAACATCTAAAATGGTAAAAACACGCATTTTAACCTATACATTACCAAAATATATTTATCATATCGGGAATTGACACCATAACATAGGATGTTCACTGGCTGCATCCCTTTCACTTGTGATACTCTGATAAATATCCCATTGCGGTTCTTTTTTGAACCACATGCCCTTTCTGACCAACCCACAGCTTTCCACAGTTCCAAAGAGTTCTTTGGACAACATCAAATAATCCCGCTGTTGGATATTGACCCCCATTTTATAAGCCCCCAACCGAAAGTACCCAGCATCTTTTCCCTTATCCAGGTCACCCATAAAATTGGGATGTTTTGTAATATCCCTTAAATAGGTTTCCTTAAAGATGGGAGCAATGGAACTGCTATACATAGGAGCATTAAGAGTACCCATAAATATTTGATGAATTGATAAATCCCTTTGTCTTCGGGACAGTAGTCCTGCAATATATTCAGATTGCCGGTTCTGCCTTTCTTTGAATGTATTTAGATGGCCACTGGTATTGATGAAGTGGGTGCACAGCAGATCGAGGCAATTACCAGAACTGCTCCTGAATCTGTATTCTTGTAGATCCACATCCAATACAGGCTTGTCTTCCCCATCAAGATTATTTACATGGGTCCTTATAGATTCGAGGTCAAACCCATCTTTGGCCATCACTCCAATGCCGCGACCGAAAGGATCATTGGTTCCCAAAAAAACAATTTCCTTATAGGGAGAATTTCCCATGGAAGACAGGAAGTGTTGGTTAAAGTTGACCAGTGAGGCCCTGTCCTCGACCTCCAGTACTACGAGAATATCCGGGTCGACCTCTTTGATCACCTTGGCCTTGTTCCTGATAGCTATTTCATTGATTGGCATGGAGTCAACTTTGGCCCACCCTTCCCAATCGGTCAGATGGGATGCTTTGAACATCTCCCCATCCAAACCCTTTCTGATCCGTAACTGGCCCATGGTGTTCCTTATCGTAAAATAGGGTATCTGTCCTTCGCTATCAAATTCCAAAAAATGGGAAAGTATCCTCATCCTGTCATATTGTTTTTGGGTGCGTCCAGACTGGGTCAACAGGGTCTCAAACTCCGCTATCCATCGGGACCTGTTTTCGTCACGATACCTAGCTACTAAATCTATATGACGGTGGAAGATATTCTGTATGTTGTAAAAGGCTATTTTCATGACCGATTCTTTAACATAAAATTCTTGTTATCCATAAGGATGTTATGGATTTCCTCCTCATCATAGTAAATGATGCCCCCTAATTTGGAAAAAGGGATGGTCCCATTGATTCTGAAATTCTGAAGAGTCCCTGGACTTATCCCCAATTTGCCCATGACACTGTTTGACTTGATCCATCGATCTAATGTAATACGGTCGTGTTTCAACAATATTTCTTGGATCTCTTCCAAAAGTGATTCCTTAAATCGCTCCAAATCCTCTTGGGTAACAATATTTGCTGGCATAATTCTTCATTTAGTTTACCCTCAAATTTGGGAATCGGGGTAAAAACAAATTCACAAGTTGTTCCCAAGTTGGGTCAAATTTTAACATTTGAACTGCATTTATCAGGGATTATCGTAGGATTAATACTTGTTATACAACTGTAAATTCTTAATCCATTATATTTATGCACTATAAACACTAACCATGTTTCGCACCACTTTTCCCAACTACCGGCAATTGGACAAGATGGACTGTGGCCCCACATGCCTCAGGATCATCGCCAAATATTATGGTAGGGAGGTGCCCTTAGAGCGTCTTAGGCAGGCATCCTATATTGATAGGGAAGGTGTTTCATTGGCAGGTATAAAGGAAGCCGCAAAGCAAATCGGTTTGGAAACTTTCTCGGTCTTGATCACATGGAAAGACCTTATTGAAAAAGCCCCATTGCCATGCATTGTTCATTGGGAGGGCAATCATTTTATGGTGGTCTATCGCATAACCCCTACTAAAGTATATATCTCGGATCCGGCCAAGGGAAAATATAGTCTAAGTGCCGATGCGTTTAAAAGAGGTTGGCTTTCTGCCGAAAAGAAAGGAATTGCCATGTTTTTGGAACCGATGGATATTTTCATCAAGGGTAAATTGGGCAGTTTAGAACACAAAAATCATCTCCTACATGCGCTAAAATATCTTTTTGATTATAAAAAGTTGGTCGGGCAATTGGCCATAGGGCTTTTGCTCTCGTCCATTATCCAATTGGCCCTGCCCTTCTTTACCCAGAGTATTGTTGACTATGGTATCGAGAACCAGGACCTGAATTTTATCCAGGTCATTCTGATAGGGCAGGTATTCTTTGTATTGTCAAGAGGAGCCATAGCCATCTTACGGGATTGGATCTTGTTGCATATGTCCATGCGGATCAACATTCGGATGATGAATGATTACCTTACGCGATTGATACAATTGCCTGTTTCGTTCTTTACGGGTAGGGGCATCGGTGATTTGGTAAGGCGTATCAACGACAATGAACGGATCGAGGAATTTTTCACCAATGGTTCTTTGACTTTTTTATTCGATATATTCAACATCCTGCTTTTCAGTTTTGTACTGGCCTATTACAATCTCAGGATATTTTTGGTCTTTCTCATCGGATCTGGGATGTATTTGCTATGGTCATTGGCATTCATGAAGAAAAAAGCTTTGTTGGACACTGCCTACTTTAAATCCAGTGCAAAGAGTCAATCCAAGGTCCTACAGATCATTTACAATATTGAAGACATCAAGGTCAATGGTTCCGAAGATCGGCGGAAGAAAGAATGGTATGCCACACAATTGGAACTGTTTGGGGTCACATCAAAAAACTTAAGAATCCATCAATTACAGACCAATGGAGGTCAGCTTATCAATGAACTAAAGAATATAGCCATTATTTTTCTTTCGGCCTATGCCGTTATCGAAGGTGTCTTCAGTCTTGGTGTGATGTTGGCCATCCAGTTCATCATTGGCCAGCTTAATGTACCACTGAGCAAGATGATGGATTTTTTATTGGACTACCAAAAAGCGGAATTGGCGCTAAGACGACTTTTTGAAGTTTGGAACGAGGAACCCGAGGGCCATGATTTGAACCCAGTTGAAAAAAAGGCGCACGAAAGCATTGATCTCCGTGATGTATCTTTCAGATATGGTCCTCCAGGGACCAAGGAAGCCCTGTCCCATGTTTCCATAACCATACCTAAAGGAAAGGTAACCGCTATAGTGGGGCACAGTGGTTCTGGAAAATCGACCTTGCTCAAGCTTCTATTACAGTTTCATAACCCCACCGAGGGAAAGATCACCGTTGGGAACACACCATTATCAAATATTGCACCTAGAATTTGGAGAGAAAACTGTGGCGTGGTATTGCAGGAGGGTAGCCTTTTTGAGGATACGATAGAACGTAATATAACGGAATCCAAATCCAAGTCTCCCTTGGATTTAGATCGCTTTGAGACGGCCTTATCCTATGCTATGTTAAAAGGCTTTGTCGATGATCTGCCACACGGTACAAAAACGAAGATCGGGGAAAATGGGATTAGATTGAGCGGCGGGGAGAAGCAGCGTATATTAATGGCAAGGGCCATATACAAAGACCCGGACTACTTCTTCTTGGACGAGGCCACCAGTTCGTTGGATTCCATCAATGAAAAGGGAATACTAAACAACCTGGATTCCTTTAACAAAAACAGAACCGTTGTTATTGTGGCGCACCGATTATCCACTATCCGCAATGCGGACAACATCATCGTTCTGGATAACGGAACTGTAAAAGAGCAAGGAACACATCAAGACCTCCTGGGCAAAAAAGGGGTGTATTGGAAATTGGTACAATATCAAATGGATGCGGTGGATTATGGAAGATAAAGTGGTTTTTTCAGAAGACTTTTTGAACCGTCCCCCAAGCTGGATGGTTCGGAAAGGAAACCTGGTTTTTTTCTTTTTCTTTATTTTGTTGGTGCTACTTGCCTATTTTATACGATACAACGAAGTAGTTGAAGCAGACATACTGGTGACCAGTGAAAATCCTCCGGTCGCTCTTTATAGTAAGCGTCAGGGCCAATTGGTCTATATGAATTTTGGGGCGGGTCAGCAAGTGGACAAGGGAGGAATTCTGGCCGTGGTGGAAAACCCTTCAAAATGGGAAGATGTATTTTATCTAAAGGAGCAATTGGACGACACCACCATGACCCATACACTGGATGGGCTCTATCAAAAGTTCCCCAGTGATCTGGAATTGGAAGTAGGAATGCATATGTCCTATCAGAAATATTTAAAAGCCTACCAAAACTATCTGCTTTATTTGAACCTTGATCAGGAAGCACTTGAAAGCAAGAACCTTGACCTAAGATTGGCAAGGTACAAAAGTCAGATAGCCATCAAACGGTCGCAATTAAAGACCGCAAGAAGAAACTATTCCCTGGCGAAACAAAGTTATGACAGGCAGCAAGCTCTTCTTGGAAAAGGAGTGATCTCCCAGCAGCAATTGGATGGCAACGAACAAGAAATGTTGTTGGCCCAAAACAAGGTCAATACCATCAAGGAAGAACTGGAGGCTTTACAGGTGGATACGTTGAGCCTGAAAGATCTTAGTTTAAAATCTTTGAACAGGGATATTATAAATGCATCATCCTATTTCTCGGAACTTCAATTGGCCAAGCAGGAATTGAAGGGTAAAATGGATGAATGGGAAAACAACTATGCACTAATAAGTCCGGTCTCTGGAACGGTAACGGTTTTTGACATCTGGAACAACCATCAACAAGTATCCCAAGGGGAGCATATCTTGACCGTGGTACCGAACAAAAAAGCCGGGTTAATCGGCAAATGTAAAGTTCCCATCAGAAACTCGGCCAAAATCAAAAAAGGCCAAGATGTTATCATCAAATTGGACAACTACCCCTATCGGGAGTGGGGCCTATTGGAGGGGGTTGTGGCACAAATGTCCTTAACACCAAAAAAGGGGGATGATGTCTATTATTCCGTATATGTTGAGATGCCTCATTTAAAAACCTCCTATGGCAAGGAGATCGAGTTCAAACAGGAAATGATGGGAACAGCCAGAATAGTGCTTCAGGAAGCCTCCCTGTTGGAAAGGGTTTTCTACCAGTTCAGAGGACTATGGTCCGATATATCATATTAAAAAACACAGCAGTCTTATGCGGCCTTATCTAGTATTTCTTTTATTGTCAATGATGACCATTACGGTTTTTTCACAGGAGTTGAGCAAAGATCAATTACTCCAACTGTCCTTCGATTCCCTTGATCGGATTGAAAACGAACTGGAATATGGCACCATGTATTCAAAAAAGGTTTTTGATGCACATATCCTCAAAGCCAAGTATGCAAAAGACATGGGGCAACTTGCCGAGGCATATAGAAAACGGGTGTGGGGCGAGGATTTTGATACGGCCATTCAATACGTTGATTCTTCTATTTACATATCCAAAAAATTGACCGATGAAAGTCTCAAATCAAGGATACATTATTCCAAAGGGGTTTTATTATATGAGAGTGACCGACCCCAGGAATCTTTAAAGGAATATATCACAGCTTATGAATTTGCTGTCAAAGCCAACAACTATGAGCATATCATTGATTGTCTTAATTCGATTTCAGGCCTAAAAAGGGAATATGCCCAAGAGCTGGAAGCCATAATGCTTCAAAGAAAATCCCTTGAACTCCTAAAAGAACACAAAGAGGAAATTGACAATTATGATTTGACCCATCTCATTACTTTGGATAATATTTCTCGCTGTTATCTTCAAGTGAAGAATATAGATTCGGCAAAATTCTATACAAGAAAAGGCATTGATCTAGCCTTAAAAATGCGTGATCTGGAAACGTATAGGTCTTTGGGCATCTTGGATGCCCAAATCAATTATTATGACGGGAATTATTTGAAGGCGAAGGATTCATTATTAAAATACATTGAACATACAGAAGGGTTTTCCAGGGCGGATGCGTTGTTCTACTTGGGGATGATAGAAGGTAAAGTGGGAGACTTAAATAAAAAAAGGGCTTGCTTTACAGAAATCGATTCGATTTTGGAAGAAAATGGACTTCCTCTTATGGATAATGTAAAAGAAACGTTCCAATTTTTGCTCAAAGAGGCCATTGAAAGTAGAGAAAAAGGGTTGGAATCCAAATATGTAAACAGCTTGGTCTATTATGACAGCCTCTTAGGAGAAACCCAACGTCATATACGAAACGTTACCCTGAATGAATTTGATCTGCCGTTTCAGGAAAATGCAGAACGGCAAATGAAAAAGAAATTCTATTCGGAAAAGTCCAAAATGCTATATCTATTTTCTTTTTCCCTGGGGCTGTCCATGGTCATTTTGATCTTTTTTTACTGGAATTATAAGAAGGTACAGCGAAAACTAGAAATTGTGATGAATGAAAAGGCAGAACCATTAAAAAGGAATCCAAAGAAAGATGATATTGCCCAGATGGATATTGATTCGGAGGTGGTGCAAAACACCCTTGAAGCTTTGGATGATTGGGAAAAAAACCTAGGTTACCTTAACCAGAAAACAAGTCAAAATTCTTTGGCAACAGAACTGGGCACCAATACAACGTATCTCTCCAAAATCATCAATACCTATAAGGGACAAACCTTTTCCAATTACCTAAAGGACCTTAGGGTGACCTATGCGGTAAACCATCTAAAGGAAAACCCTGGAATCATCGATACCCATTCCACCATACAAATCGCGGAAATGTTCGGGTTCAATTCCCTGGATGTATTTACCAGAGCCATTAAGTCCAAAATAGGATTGACCCCAGCCCTATTTTTCAAAAAGATAAAAAGGAGCAATTTATAAAATGCGCACAAAATTTTAGGTGTTCAATGCCCATAATCATTAGTTTTCGGCTTGAACGATAAATCTATGTTTAATCATTAAAAAATGGAAAAATGGAAAAAGTTAAAAATTTATTTAAGGAAAAAGAGCTGAAACAAATTGACAAAGTCAAAGGAGGGGGAGACGATACACCTATTGATAAGACCAAGCAAAAAAAGACAAAGTAAATCTAGAAATCCTGCAACTGCTTTTTTCTAACTGAATTAAAATCCCTAGTTTACCGTCCCGCTAGGGATTTTTAACTTCTCTTCATGAAAAAAATTATTTTTTACACCTCTTTACTTTTGGTTCTTTGCTGTAGAACTGAACAAAACAAGCGTTATTCCTATCCCATCATTTCTGATGATGTGACCCTAGAAAAGCACTTTGGGATTTCGTATGAAAATCATTTTCCAATTTTGGAGAACACGAAAAATGACCAAGTGTTGGATTGGTTCAAACAACAAGACTCCGTTACGGAATCCTATTTTTCAAACAAAGAATTTGAAAAAATACTTTCTTATTATGATTCTTTGGAAAACAAGGAAAAAGACCCGGCACGGGAAATTTTTTATAACGAGTCCGGGGCAACCTTTCATTTGTCCAAGACTGATGATGGAAGGAACCTTTTGTACGTAAGGAATGAATCGTCGAATTCCCAATTACTTTATGACCCCAAGGAATATAAAGATGGCTCTTATGATATAGAATATTATAAGCCCTCTTATAACGGTAAATATGTGGCTCTTGCCATGGGCAAAGAGGGCAATTTCTTCAATGAAATACAATTACTTGATTGCAAATCCAAGACAGCTTTGGGAGAACCCATAATAAATGCCAAACCCCAAAAAGCAGGGGGCATTGTATGGGCCCCGGACAACAACTGCATTTCCTTTATTGCCTATCCGAATTATGGTAAAAACCAGAATGACCGAAATAGTTATACCGCATTATATTGTCTGGACAAGTTGAATGGCGTGCCAGAGGCCATATTCAAGGATGGGGAAAATGGGGTGAGCCTGAACGAAGAGTACTACCCTGTCCCTATGTTCCGTTCCAGCCAGAGCAACTATATGTTCATTTATGCGGGCAATGCTTCTGACTTTTGGGACAGTTATTATATACGTACAGAGGATTTTTATAAAGGGAATTATGCTTGGAAAAAACTATACTCGGAAGAGGATAAAATTTTCCACTCATGGGGCACAGAACGAAATGGCAAGTATTATTATAAGAGACTTAATGGGGACAATATCGAATTCTGTGCAGTGGATTTGGCAAATGTCGATTTCCAAAATCCGAAGGTGTTGTTCTCCGGTGAGGGAGCAAGGCAGTTAAGTGGCTTTAAGATCACCAGGGACAACATATATTATACAGTAACCATTAACGGCATTGAAACATCTTTGTATAAACATAAGGAGAATACCGAGGACGAATTGGTTGCACTGCCTTCCTCTGCGGGAGAAATAATATTTGATTACCGGTCTCCCTACAGTAATGATCTATGGGCAACCGTATACGGATGGACCTCCAATCCTAAAGACTATTACTTGGACCCTGATACAGGTGAATTCCAACTTGTAACTTTGGGGATGTGGCCGGATTACCCGGAGTTTTCCAATATCATAAGCGAAGTGGTCGAGGTGACCTCGCATGATGGAACAAAAATTCCTTTAAGCATTGTAAGGCGCAAAGACCATAAGTTTGATAAAGAATCTATGGGAATCATCACAGCTTATGGAGCCTATGGCATACCCGAAACCCCTTGGTTCCATTCCCCCATTGCTGATTTTGTCAACCAAGGCAACATCTATGCCTCTGCCCATGTGCGTGGTGGCGGGGAAAAAGGTCCTAAATGGCATGAAGCCGGAATGAAGTCCACCAAGGAAAATTCTTGGAAGGATTTGAATGCCTGCAGTGAATATTTAATGGACAAGGGGTATGTCCACCCCAAGAGACTAGGTCTCACCGTTAGCAGTGCCGGGGGTATAACCGGGGGTATGGCCGTTAACGAACGACCGGAGTTATATGGAGTATTCTCTGGCTTTGTCCCCAATTTGAATGTCATCCGAACAGAGTACATGGAAGACTTCGATGATTCCGACACTGCCTTTGAGTTTGGAACAATCAAAGAAGAGCAGAGCTATAAGGACCTACTAAAAATGGATCCAGTGGTGAATCTTTCCAGTGAGAAGGAATACCCGAGTTCCCTCATGATAATCGGGTTCAAAGATTATTTGATACCCCCATCAGGCCCGGGGAAATACATAGCTATTTTACAATCCTTTAACCCTACGAACGACAAACCCTATTTATTGGATGTGAAGTTCGATGCCGAACATGAAACTGACTGGGTCGGAGATTATGCCAAGGTTCTGTATTTTACCATGAACGAACTTGAAAAAAGGAACTAGGCATCCCCTTTTCCCATGTTTTTGGAAAGCCTATACGAAAGCTCATCCAAAAACTTGGCCCTATCCTTTTTTCTTGCACAGATTTCAATATAGGTGCGGTAGATATCCCCAAAGTTAAAATGGAACAGTTGTTCAAAAGCTTGGGCAATTTGTTTGATGTCCGCTTTCCCGTGATTGATTGCCCCTGCATGGTACAGGGCATAGACCAATTCGGTCAAAGCCACTTTGGATGAGGTCCAGCGCAGCTCATTTGGATATTTGGTCTCCCCAAGATTTCCCAATCTATTTTGCACATATTTTAAAGCCCGTCGATAGGCCTGTATCCTGGCCCAGAGACGGTCGTGTGAGGTATTGAAGAGAGGATCCAGCATATAGGATGGCTTATACTTGCCATAATAGACCGTCGTATATTTCCGGGTAAAGTAATGTGTATCGAAATGGGACAATTTTAACCTCATATATTTTGAAAAATCGGAATGTATCCTGAGAAAGGCGTTCCACTTCTTTGACTTCGTTTTGATGAGCTTCCTTTGGGCCTTACTATCCGTTGTTGGAAAATTGAGTTCAAAGTCCAATATTTCCGTGTAGTATATAAGGTTTACCATGGGAAGCTGTTTGGTGCATTTAAAAAAATGGATTTCCTCTTGGCCATTCAGAAACCCTTGATCGATCACTTTGTCCCTCAGTTCCCATAAATGGGTACGGCAAAGGGAAATAATTTCCATGGCGGCATCTATGGCATTGGGCCTTGAAGATTCAATTTCCTTTATGCTCTTTTCAAAAACGGATGTATGCATTGTTCCTTTCATATCCAAAAAGTTAAAGCACATAAGCAGGGTTTGATTCTATAGAGGCAACGGAACTGGGGTCATCGGAATTATCCGGTAAGGTTTTTATGAAAACCAAAGATGGAGAAAACCTATATATAATAAAAAAGTGAATATCAGCACTTTATAAAAACGATGGTTTTTCTGACGGTCAGGTTTTTAGGAATAGCCCAAACATTGTCTATTGCCCAGAGGATAGTGTTATCTGTTAAACGGCACTAAAAAATACAGGCATTTTATAAATAGCGGAATCAATTTATAAATGTCCAGAACAATGGATTGCAGGAGATAAGACTTTAGGGCAATTTTACCCCATGCAAATTTTCCCAAAACAAATCATAGACCATACCGTACAGGCCTATATTCCAAAGAACACCGTAAAGAGCAAAGTAATATATAATTTGAACTTGTCCGTGGTGCTCATGGCCATTTGCTCACTGCCCTTCATAAAGGCCAAGGTCCATAACACGGGCCGGGGCATGGTGAAACCATCCAAGGAACGGGTCCCCATTACAAGCCTCAAGCCGGGAAAGGTGTTGTTCTCCAATATGGAAAACAACAAATTTGTGGAGAAAGGAGATGTGCTGCTGATTTTGGAGAACAACGCCCTTAACGAGCAGATAGCACTCACCGAATATGATTCCAAGCGATATGCAGAACATATAAAAGACTTGGAATATCTTATAAACACTACAAGAACCCACAGTGACAGTATCCGGTCACCTAAATACAAAACCAATATCTGGAGGTTTCCGATGAATGTATGACCCGTATCAAAAAACTGAAGGTAGTTTGGCATTGGGGACACCCGCCCTACAGGACAGACAAGTTTCACTGCCTACAATCTCAAATGTTTCCTAGTACTGCTCTTAAAGTAGAGTTTTGGAAACCATATGGTCGGACTAAGCTGAAAAAGCGACCTTAAATTCTGAAAGTAAGCATTAATTTATTTTTTTGTATTATGTTTAGAAAAACAATTTTAGTTACTGTTGCTTCCCTTTTCCTATTTGCAAGTTGTGATCAAGCAACAGGGGATATTCAAAATGTTGAAGAGCTATCCAAAATACCGTTAGGTATTCGGCAAATGAAATCCCTAAATTACTCTGTTGATGAAATTGGGCAATACCACAACGAGGTTTTAGGTGCGTTTATGAAGAATAATCCAAAATATGAATTATCAAGTTTTGAAAGTTTGATTTCTGATTTAAAAGTGACTGGTCAAAAATTATATGGTCAAAAATATCAAGATTTACTTATTGTTGATGATAAGTATCAACTTCAAACCAGTTCATTCACTTTAGCTAGCAAAGGGGATAAGTCATTTAGCGAAATGATTAAAGAAGCTTATGAAGGTATGGTAAGTATTGAAGTGCAAATAGTACTGGACTATATAGTTGAGAACGAATTACCATATGAAAGCACGCATAGTTATATAACTGACTACATCAAAAGCAATGACCTTTCAGATTCAGACAAAGAAGTTCTGGAGGCTTTTGATATATTTGCCAGCTATTCTGATAAATATTGGGCAGAATACCCATCCAACTCAGCAACTGGTAAATCAACCTTTGCAAAAGGATGCACTCCAAGAAGTCAACAATATTTAGCTGACGGATTTGGGTTTTTAATTGGTGGCGGATTGGGTGCACTGGGATATTCAGCTGCCATACATGTTTTACAGGATGAAGGATCACATTGTATTTAATGGAAAGAATAAAGTCTCAATTAAGAAGTAAGAATTTTCGTTTCAAATTGGAAAAAGAAGACACTATTTTGGTCAAACTTGGTTCCGGCCTTAATTGTAGAATCAAATCTAATGAAGATGAAAGCATTGAAATCACGGGCCATTTGACAGGATGGAATTTTGCCACCGGCCTAATCAATGTAAATATGAAGTGGCTTATGGCCTATAATTTGGCATGTTTATTTATTGTTTTGGGTGTTATCATGTATTTAAGGCCAGAAACATTTAGCAGTCCTTTTTTTTATGACTTCTTTTTCGCTTGGTTTATTTTATCCAATGTCTATTATTTGATTAAATTCCACTATTTTAAATTATTGGTTTACAGTTTTTGTGATTAAAAACGATTATCTATAAATATGATTATAACGGCGGAAATTTAGTTTTCTGCCGTTATTTATAATTAAGTTTCTCAATCTCCGCTTCCAAGATGCTTTTGATCAGAAGCAAAAGAGCGTTGGGCATAAAAGTCGGTCGGTTATCCGCTCCTATGAGCTCTTGTTTCAGGGGGCATATGTGTAAAGACCATGAACAAAACATCATCCATCACGGGACCAAAGAGCTCCTTTTCTCCGAACACTATATCGATTAATGAAGCGAAATTTTGGACAGGGCCGATAAAATTTATGGGGAAGACCACCACAGGAATTTTTTGAAGAGGAAAATTTTGGCCTTAAAAAAAGTCTTCAATATATGTTCATCCATGTAAAGGACCTTTCCACTCCTTATCTTTTCGGAACCATCTCGAACTTTTGTTTGAAAGGTTAAAAATAAAAAGTGTTGGAAATGGTACTGTCACGGATGTTGATGCTGCGCACCAATATCACCGACAGCCATCCATTAGTGTGGGTCACTATTGGGCTACCTGCACCCGTTACCTTTTGTTATCTTCAAAGTCATTCATGCCATTTTGAAGCCAACCCCTTGCACTTTGGCTGCCGATAATCTCGACTGTTGCCCCAGACTTCTTGCCCCATCGCGCCCTGGCGAACTCAATGATGCGGTGCATCACTTCCTTGATGACCTCTTTAGAATGTTCTAAATGATTGCTTGTCAACACTTAAAATTGGTATTGGAATGTGAAAACATCACATTTTTGTATGTCGAAACTTCCTAAAAAAACAAGAAAACTACTCCAATAAACCGTGTTTTGGCAAACGATTCCCGTGTTTTGCCATTTTCTATTTCACTGGCCTTGCATAGCTTCGTAGTCCATTTCATCAATAAGTCATGAAGCTGTTGCCTATCCATAAGAAAACCATCGTGCTTGTAATCGCCACCTTGTACCTTCTCCTGTTTGTATATACCGCAAGCAGCAAATTGATGCATCTTGGGGTGTTCCGGTTGCGATTGGAACGGATGCCCTATATAGCTCCCTATGCCCAATGGATCAGTTGGGGCGTCCCCTTTCTGGAACTGGTGGTCGCAGGCCTTTTGGTATTCCGGGGGTACCGCCTTATCGGACTGTATGCCAGCTTGGCCCTCATGTTTGTATTTACAGGCTATATCATAGCCGTGCTGCAATTCAGTGATTCAATCCCCTGTTCTTGTGGCGGGGTCATATCGGCCCTGGGATGGAAGGATCACATCCTATTGAACTCAAGCTTTATGCTCCTTGCCCTTTTGGGAATCCTATGGTCCAAGCAACACTACAAAATACAATCAAATCAAAATACTGTGCAGTAGGGGAAGCCGAAAACCTAGAATAGAGTAGGCATTAAATTTTAATACTATGTATTATGAAATCTAATTTTTTAAAACTTGTTTTGCCGGCTTTCGCTATTTTATTGTCGGTCGGCCTTGCCTTCGCGACGGAAGAAAGCAATCTGATGCAGCCTGGGTATGCGGATACCCCTGATGGCCCAGAGTATGTAGAAACGGACTGTGTCGAGGAAACCTCAGAAATTCGATGTACTTCAGGCGTTTATCTTGTATACAAGGATGAGGGTCTATCCATTCCTTTGTACGAGGAAGATAATTAAGCCCGTTCTTCCATTGTAAGATATAAAGGTGTCCTTTCGGACACCTTTATTGCTAATCCAAAATTCCCACGTAGGCCAAACCGTGGAATATTTTACAAACCTTTATTATTTGCCTAGTCCGTATCCTCTATCCAAAGACTGTCCAACTTCTTCAAGCACAATTTCCAGTGCCCCTCCGATTCCAGCCTCTTGTTTCTTTTCATACGCTTTTCGATTTCCCGCTTCAATTCCATAAGATTGCCCATCATCAAACCTTTGGTATGATCGGAATGGACAAAACCTTTATCATGCGCCTCATAATGCTTTCGTTCCTCGTTGATGACACTAAGCATCCGGTCCAAGTAGGTCAATTGCACTTCCTGCTTTCTCCGTGCAACAGCACCGGAACCTTCAAACAATTCCCTGAAAAGTCCATTTTTTAAATCGATCAAATAGGACTCCAAAATCCCTTTGAATCCTTTGATTGTCTGCATATGTTCCAATCGTTTCATTCGCCTCGGTCGCAAGAGTTCAAACAGCAATAGCTGTTGACGGGTCAAAATGTGGTCGGGATAGGTGGAATAGGTGATTTCCGAAATGAAATCCGGTTGGGTCAACCACCCAGGTGGATTGAAGGCCAACTCCATTAAAAAGTTAAACGCCTCCTTTTGGGATTCTCTGGAAATGGGCGTGTACATTTTACCAGTTTGATCCATGGATTTATATTGGACATCATACCCCCCTATTAAGGAAAGGACATGTCTCATGGTATTGTTCCATAGTTCCAAGGCTTCCCCATACATTCGTTCCAACCTATGATTATCCTTTTGGTTTCTATGCACCTTGGGCATTAGGGCAATGGCCCGCTCCAGGTTTTTCAAACCCAATGATGCCCCCTTGACCGGATCATTGGTATCCACCACTTCATCGGTTGCCCCCGGCCCTATCACTTCATATCCTGCATTGATAAATCGATACCAGGGTACCGAGTCCTGTCTTCGGATGATACGCTCCAATTGCTCTTCCTTTTCTTGGGGTGATATGCTATTTGGAAACTCGGTATATGCCCACTGGATATTGTAATGATCTGTTGGCCCTACCTTTTGCATCAATAAGGAGGGAGGTACACTATCTTCAGGTTGGGCAATATTATTGTGCCTCGAATAGCTCATGATACTTGAGGTATGTCCCATTTGTTTTAACCATATGGAATCTCCCATTTTCTCAACGGGATAACTATGCTCCCCGTAGTGGTTATCCCTGATCCCAAATGAATGCCCGGTCTCATGGGCCGTTAGGGATTGGAGCAATTCCCCTACAAGATCATCGGGAAAGGGATAGACCTGGGTCCTTGCGTCCAACGGAGCGCAACGGATAAAATACTCGTCCATCAAACGGGTAATGGGACTGCCCAAAAGCAGGTCCGATTTGATGATTTCCCCAGATCTAAGGTCCATAACGATGTTCACCGAAGACCCTTTGTTCTCTTCTTCAAAAACACGGATGTTTTTGTTCCCCGTCCATTTTACTATGGAATGACCCAGGCCATATTCCATCCACCGATCCAAGCTATCCACTTCCTTGACCACAAGGGCATCCTTGAAACCTGCGGATTCAAAGGCCGGTAACCACTCCTCGATTCCTGCTTTGACGTAAGACCTCCATTTTTTGGGAATGTCCGGTGATAAAATAAAAGTAATGGGTTTAATGGGCACACTCACCTTCCTATCCTTGAACTTCTTTTCCAACCGCCATCTGGCCACACTCCCCACATAGTTTTTACCAAGATCCCTCGAACCTTTGGAGCGCTCCAACCAATAGCCCATCCGATAATCAAAGTTTCTGTGTTCCATGGGTTCGGGCAATTCCATAAAACTGAAATACATGGGTCGTGTATATTTGGCCCCCTCCTTGGACATGCCCAGATTTACCTTGATCATAATCTCCCCACCCAGTTGTTTGGTTCCCTCAAGTTCATTCAATTCGGGAACCATTTTGCCACTGGGAAAATACTCCCACCCCAAGGAGGGATCGGACAGCAAATCGGTTAGGTCGATTCGGAATTCATTGGAATGGTCCCCGAGAATGGGAAAAACGCCCAAAATGTTCCGTTCCAGTTTACGGTCCCCATTTAAGGGTATCCAGATTCCTGCTTCTGACCATATGCGATGCTCTTCCATGTAAATTTTATCCCCAGTCCGTCTGAAGATTATCTGCTTGAAATCATACCGGTTCCCATCATCCACTCTGGTCCACAGCATAGGGTCGTCCAAGCGGTCTATGGGAATATCCACAAAGAGCCTATCCTCCATTATGGAAGCTGTCAAAAATGGGCTTTTCGAATTCCGATCGTTGACAAAACCAACGGGGTCTATGGTCTGGCCCATCCCCATAGTGGCCATCATCCAAAAAACCAGTATGCTAAATAAATGTTTCATTGTCCTTGTTTTAAGGGGATATCCCATATCACCTAAATCCACAGTGGATTTAGGTGACAAGGAATCCTTTACATGTTCAATACCCTTCATTCTGTGGCAATAGATTGGGATTGCTCTCCAACTCCGCCTCGGGGATGGGGAGCAATAAATCCGTTCCCTCCCAATTGGGCTTTAGTTCACCCAATACTGCATTGGCCAGGCCCAAACGTTTCAGGTCAAACCAGCGGTGTCCCTGTTCGGCAAACAGTTCCACACGCCGTTCCCGAAGAATTGCCTCCAATAGGCCATTCTGTCCCATATCCGCCAGACCCGCACGGTTACGTATGGCATTTAGATCTTGTTGGGCACCGGGAACATCGTCCAGATGTGCCCTGGCCTCCGCCCGGATCAAATACTGCTCCGCCAAACGGAATCGGATGGAATACTCCAAGGATTGGGATTCCGTTACTCTGGCCTTATACTTATGGGCAAAGGAAAAAGTGACTGTATTCTCGGTATTGGATATACTATCCACCCAGACCACTTTACGCCCGTCCCCATCTTCAAAGGCGGCCATAAGCCCTTCGGTGAGGGCATAGGTCTGCCCGGGCACAGTGATGATGATCATTTGGTTGGCCTCTTGGCTGTTCCTTGGGGATTCGCCCGGTTTCAACTGCCAAATGGTCTCCACGGATTCCTTGAGGAATACCCGGTCCAGATCATCCTCCAAATCAAAGGCGTCGATAAGGAGCGTCGAAACAGATTCCGCCCGTTCCCATTGGTCTGTATAGAGATACATCCGTGCCAAGAGGGCCTTGGCCACATAGTGGTCGGGCACCACCCGTTCCCCGTTCTCCACCTCAGCAGTTTCCAATAGGTCCACAGCGTTCAACAGGTCACTGATAATGGCATCATATACCTCCTCCTGTGGTAAACGCGACACCTTGTTGTTCTGGGTATAATCCGTTACGGTGATATAGGGCACATCCCCGAAAAGGGACACCAAAATACTGTGCATATAGGCCCGGACAAAAAGGGCCTCTCCCAGGTACTTGTCCCTGGTAGTTTCTTCCAGAAAAGTGGAGTCCTCCAACCCTTCGATAATGGCATTGGCACCGTATATCACTTGATAAGCTTGGCTCCACCAGGTCAGGATATCCGAATTGTGCGGCAATACTTGATTTTGGTGGAACTCCAATAGTTCGGGATCAAACTCAAAATAATCCAGTTCATCGGCATAGACACCCATTCTTGTGGTCAGTCCAAAATAGCCGGAGACCAAGCCCTCCTCCCTCATGGAAAGATACAGATCGGCCAATGCGGACTCCACCGTTGCCGGATCTTCGAACACGGTCTTTGAGATCAACGTATTTTTGGGAGGTCCCACGTCCACAAAATCCGAACAACCGATCAGGCCTATTATAGGTAGCACCAGTAGGCAACCTTTGCCAAAAAAGCTAGTTAAGCCACTCTTTATATATTTCTTGAAATCTTTCATGTTGTTTGTTTTAAGTTAAAAGCCCACTTGTACCCCTAAGGTCAGCTGCCGTAACGGGGGTAATCTTGTATTGGAAGTCTGTTCGGGGTCAGGCCCCTTGTAATCGGTCAAGGTCCATAGGTTCTGCCCTTGCACGTAGACATTGACCTCCAATCCATTGTCCAAATGGGGTATCTTATAGTTCAGGGATATATTCCGTAATCGCACAAAGGAGGCATCCGAGACAGCGGCTTTGCTTCTTCGTTGCAACGCTCCCCTATCCTCTCCGATGACCAATCCAGCGGTAGCTATTTGAAAAGGTTTGATATCACCTGGCTCCTGCCACCTGTCCAATAACTCGACGCTCGCATTGCCGGGATATCCGGGATTTGCATTGAACCGTAGTGTATTGTAGGCCTTTTGTTTTTTAAATTGAAAAAAGGCATCCAAGGTCAAATTACCCCATGCAAGGGTATTGCCCAACCCTCCATAAAACTTTGGGGCCAGGTCTTCCACCCATTTGCGGTCCTCGGAACTGGTGATGGCACCATCACCATTGTAGTCCTCAAACTCGTATTGGCCGGTTTCGGGATCCACTCCCAAGGAATGGTAGAGATGGACAATGGACAAGGGTTTTCCTATGATATACCTATTGGAGAAGGTGGAGTTTTCCAAATCCTCGAATTCCACCAATCTGCTATTGGGCACGGTAAGGTTCAAACTCGTGGACCACTTGAAGGTTCCGGAAACCAAGTTCACGGAACGCAAGTCCACCTCCACTCCTGAATTCTCCACGACGGCATCGAAATTCCCTGTCAGTTCTGAGAAGCCCGTGGTGGCCGCCAAAGGGATACCGATCAATTGGTTGGAAGAACGATTTCGATACCAAGAAGTATTGAGGTTCAATCGATCCTTGAAAAAACCGAGTTCCAGGCCCAGTTCCAACTTTTTGTTCTCCTCCCATCCAAAAAGGGGATTGAATATCCCTGTTGGCCTCAAGACCGAAACCCCATTATAATCGTCCCCCGTTATGGTATAGGTATCCAAAAACTGATAGTCCCCGATGTTATCACTACCTGTTATTCCATAGCTCCCCCGCACTTTACCGAAACTCAATAGGCTGCTATTTTGAAAAATGGACGCTTCGGAAAAGATCCAGGCAAGGCCCACGGCTCCAAAATTTCCGAACTGCCTATCGGGCCCGAACCGGGATGACCCGTCCCTCCGTCCGGTCAGGTTGAGGATATACCGGTCCATGTACTTGAAATTGACCCTTCCAAAAACGGCATTGTATTTATAGTCACTGTCCACATCGGTCAAGGATTCCACCCGTTCCGCTGCAGCCAGGTTCTCGATCAGGGCGTTATTGGGAAAACCACGTCCGCGCAGCACCAACTGTTGGGTGGTCTCCTGTTGGAAGGTGGTCCCTACCAATACATCAACCGCAACAGATTTCCATTCCCTGTTCCAGTGCAATTGGGGCTCCACGATCCATGATTTTCGCTGTGATTGGTTCATGCTCATGTTGGAATAGCCTTGGGGGGTCAGGTTGAGCCTTGGATTCCGTGCCGAACTGGGCAATGTCCGATACGAATCAAAGCGGTAGTCCGTATAGCCCAGCCTGGTCCTCACC
>Ga0114912_1000344_pt1 | contig 24592 bp, 25 predicted proteins | sample MalvirDeepMed_51_FD_89713 | JGI IMG/M metagenome (GOLD analysis project Ga0114912, IMG submission 89713) | Marine viral communities from the Global Malaspina Expedition - Malaspina viral metaG DeepMed_51 | ecosystem: Environmental > Aquatic > Marine > Oceanic | place: Mediterranean Sea...
AGGACGCCGAGTGGAAGGGAACGACGGCGTATCTCAACGGGAAGAAACAACAGGTGGGCCTAGAAACGGCGATCCTTGGACATCTACCCACTCCCACGGCAACGGACGAATGGCATCGACGCAATCCTTCGCAACTGCGCCGGAAGTCGCCCAGCACGCAAGCACTGTTGCTAGCGGGACATCTACCCACTTCCACGGCAACAGAGTACGGCTCGAGCAACAACGGGTGCCCGAGAGACGGACGGCGCGAGGAGTTCGCGACGAAAGGCAAGCCGAGCTTGCGCTACATGCTCACTCCCACTGCCAAGGGCAATCTGAACAGTCCGTCCATGGACAAATGGGCGGGAGCGAGAGCCTTACGCTCGCTGATGGAGAGCCTTGGGGTTGGTGGAACGGTGGCCCTGGCGCGCATTTATCAATGGATGATGGGCTATCCACGAGGGTGGCTCGACAGTGGCTCAAAGCCTACGGAAACTCCGTAGTACCTGACATTGTGGAGGCACTCGGCAACGCCATACTTAGTACCACAAGTGGTACCACAAAGGAGAATCAAGATGAAACCAGAACAGTTTGACATGTCCTTCGGCATCGAGCTCAGAACAGTTGGCATCACCTTGGCAGCCGAGAACCATGGAAATCTCGCAGAGGCTCAGGCTGTGGCAGTGCAGTTGGCAAATGACAATGGGCGGGTGACCGCCGATGACGTTTACCAGCGCTATGTATTAGACCAAGGGCATTCGTGGCTGGGCAATGCGGCAGGGGCTTTATTCCGGAGTTCTCTGTTTCAATGGACGGGCGAGCTGGTCCCTTCCCGGAGGCCATCTAGGCACGCCAACTACATTCGTGTGTGGCGTCTCAAGCCGGATGGCGCAACAGCTCCCACCAAAATAACGAATGACGGTAGCGCAGAATTTTTCAACGAAATCATCGGGTGGAAAGACACATCCCCCCGCTGACACACTGCCAAAACTGACAAAAGATCGAGAAAGGAGAATCTAATGGGCATACTGAGGAAGGATCGTTTTGGGAAAGTATGGTGTGAGGCCAGTGAGACCTCGAGGCCAGCGTGCTTTTTTTGCGCACAAGAAATCGAGGAGGAGGGAGTGTTCTGGGCTGGTTGGAACGCAACACGACTAACTCCTGCGCTGTTCCGGGGTGAAACAGATCACATACACTTGCATGAAAGCTGTGCACGGGACCTAATACATCAGTTGTCCAAGGACCTGAAACGTTTAGCCAAACTGCAACATGATTTTTTCCCGTCGTACGATGATAAAGGAGAGTAGAGATGAAAGACATAAAGAGCACTCGAGACATGCGCAGTTTCCTGCTTGAGCAAATGCAGGGAGTGGCGGAAGGCGTTGTCGATTTGGGCACGGCCAAGGGCGTTGCCAACCTCTCGCAACAGGTCTACAACACGATCAACATCGAGCTTAAGGTAGCCCAAGCCAAGGAAAAGATTAAAGGACTGACAATTGACTCTGTCAAATTTGACGATTAGTGGCGTTGACGCCGATATCATGGCGTCCGCTATAGCGGACGCTAAAGCCCAGCAGGATGAGAGGAACAAAAACCAGCAAATCCTGGAGTCCGATGAAGCGTTTGCTAAATTTACAGCGAAAACCTCGTTCAGGAGGGAGCCGTTCGTTCGCCAAGGCACCTACAAAGGGAGAAATATTCCCATCTATTGTCACTGTCTCGGCTTCCCTTGGGAGGATCCCCGCAGTCCTGTCGTGATGCTGGGGTCACGCTACAGTTTGATTCGACGATATTCTTGGAGCACCTCCGCCTGCGCCAACGGTTGGGCATATAGGGTTTTTTTGCGTTACATGCGACGGTCCAAATTCACCTCTATGGACAGACATGAAATTTCCGAGTTCCTATATGATATGGAATTCCGACTGTATAGAAAATTTCCGCTCTCGTATCATTTTGGCAATCACGTCTCGCGTTATGTAAAAGACTATTGGTGGATTGACGGGGAGCCTTTCTTCCGGCAAGGCCCTATCAGTGAGAAGATGATGCGGCTACTAATGCAGGTGTATAAAAAGCTGGGCAGGTTGAGTGAGAAGGCTCTCCGGTATGCCGAGAAAAGGTAGGGAGAAATAAAATGGCAAGTGAGTTTGAAGAGCGAGTAAATGACTGGCTGGTAAGACAACAGGATATGGTGGTCTTGCGTAAAGGTTGGCCGGATTTTCTGTGTTATGACGGCACGTATCGTCACCCCTCGCGGGATAAAACATTCGAGGGGGTGTATCGGGGAAAAATATTTTGCGTGGAGGCGAAGACTGAGACGGATAAAGTATCTCCGCATCAGAGGCAAATGCACGAGGTTTTGATAAAGGCTGGAATACCTGTGCATGTTGTGCGTCCTGACGCACTGACCAAAGGCAAATATCCGAGAGCTAGGATGCTGTTTCATGAAACGCACCTCCAGCACTCTGTGGATAAGGTTGAGGTCTTGCAGAGGCAGGTGCAGGATTTGGAGTGGAAGCTAGAGAAAGTGCATGAGGAGTTGAAGCATTTTACGTTTGCCTTTGAGGAGGTGGAGAGTGAAAAATGAACTGTTTGCAGCGTTGCTAATGCTGCCGCTTTGTGCGGCGGCGGTGGACGACTTTCCGGCGGTGACAGTGGAGGAGAGGCACTGTATGGCGGAAGCCATGTACTTTGAGGCTCGAGGAGAAGGCTGGCTGGGCATGGTGGCCGTAGGCGCGGTGATTAAGAACCGCGTGGACGACCGTCGTTACCCGTCCACCGTGTGCGGGGTGGTGCACCAAGGTGCCGAGCGAAAAGACCGGCTGTGCGCTTTCTCGTACTACTGTGACGGGTTGCCCGAGCGTCCGGCCAACCAGGAACTCTGGGAGCTGGCGCAGCTCATGGCTGATGCTGTGCTGAGCTCTGGTGGGTGTCAGTGAACGGTGTAGGTGAGGCAACTCATTATCACGCGATGTACGTAACGCCGTGGTGGGCACCTGCTCTTGACAGGCAGGGCTGCATAGGCAATCACGTTTTCTACAGATGAAATGAGACGAGCAACGCAAGAGGCGATTCAGTGCACGCAAGAATTTATTCATCGAATGGTCCAGAAGGGGTTCTCGCATCAAGAGATCGCTCTTATTGTGCTCAGTGAGGCTTGCCCAGAGATGCGTGGGCTTTTTGGTGACATCAAACGAGAAGTCAACGACAATGAAGAAGATTAAGCGCCGCTCTCCTCCTGCGGCATCTTTAAGAGGACGACAATTCTGTCAGAGAATAGTTCCTTCCAAGAAGGGAAGGGGATCGTACAAACGGGACCGGGAAGCGAGTAGCTATGGCCACGCCGATTATTTTCCCCCACATCGAGATTGATGGGGTCAAGTATCCTCGAGTAACACTGCACTGGTACGACATCACTGGTGACTCATCTTGGGCGGATGTAGGAGAGTTCCGGGAGTTCCGTTGTGCAGAGGTAGTCACAGAGGGTTTTGTGTTCGATATATTTGAGCACGAGGGCAAGAAATTCGTCAGAACGTTTACCAGCTACATTGAGGAGGGCGAGGAGGGTCCGACCTTTGGTGACCGCGGGTGCTTCCCGGTTGATATCTTGAGGGGTGAGTCTCAGCACATAATCAAAATAGCCGAGCTCTACGTTAGAGCTCGAAGATAGTTTTTTTGTTTTTACGTATGACGGTGGGATTCTCATCATCTGGCACCACAAGCAATGCATCGAGGTCATAACCCATGGCCGCCAGCAAGGTTTCGACCTTATAGATAGACGGCTCTATAATTTTCCTCTTCTCGTAATTTTCGATGGTTGATTCACCAATTCCAGATCGATCAGAAAGCCCCACTCGAGTAATCTTGGATTCCTTTCGAATCTCCAATAAAATGCGAGACCAATGATCTGGAACTGGTGGTTTCATCAATGCTTCGTCTTGACCTTGTCGGGGTCGAACTCTTCGAGAATAGAATCGTAACTAGTGTAGCTTGAGCCTTGACTTACTCCCAGTGTGATCGCGAGCAGCCGACTCATCATGTACCCCAATGTGCTAACCCCAATGTGTGCGGCCCCATACTCAATGGCAACTCGAAACAGAGCTACTGTCCTAGCAACTGGAGTCACTTCTCCTTTAAATTCTTCGGTCAAGTTACAAACTTCCTCGTAGAAGCGGTCTAGGTCATTCATGAGATTTAAGATCCGTCGGAATGATGTGTCGTGCGTAGAACTCCATGGTCTTCTTGTTGGATGGAAAATCCTTAGCAAGCGTTACTAAGAATGCAATCTGCTGTGCCGGCGAACGGTGGTTAGCGTTTGCCATCTCCCATAAATCGCTCCACACCTCGAGCGGAACTGCCACTGATCTAAACCGGCGCTTATCTTCTGTTGCTTTAACCATCTCAATTCTCCTATTTAGTTAACCACTTTCTCAGATTCTCGCCCAACACCTCGCTGGCGATATTCATCTTGTTGCGTAGAGCCTCGACAATTCTCTCGTCAATGGTGCCCTCCGCAATAAAATCCACGTACGTAACGCTTTTGTTCTGTCCGATCCGGTGCGCCCGGTCTTCCGACTGCATGCGGACGGCCAAATCAAACGAGTTACTAAAATAAATAACGTTCTGAGCTGCCGTCAACGTAATCCCGTATCCGCCCGTCTGTGGGTTACCTACAAAAAACCTAGCGTTGCCGTTCTGGAATCGTTCAATACCCTCAGTCCGTTCTTCGTCACTAGTGTCGCCGAAGTACATAACTGTGGAATCCGCTCCATGCCTTTTGATTAGCGCTTGACTAATGCGTTTAACATCGTAGCGGAAGCGCGACCAGATAATTGCCTTCCCATCAGACTCATCTAGACAGGCCATTAACTCGTCCAGCCGGTTATCCTTGATATCTATAAGGTCACCACCGTCTGTTTTTGTGTGTCCGCTCAGGACTTGTTGCATGCGCAGCAACTGCGTCATGACATTGTCAACCGTCATGAACTCGTCATCATCTATTCGCGCCAGTGCGAACTCTCTCAATTCATTATAGATCCGCGCTTGGTCGTCGCTGAGTGCGATGCTTCTCTGCGTGTAGATTTTGGGAGGCAAGTCCAGGCACTCATCCTTGCGAATGCGACTGCTGAAACTCCGCAGTAGCCATGACAGCCTATCTAAATCTCGATAGCCCACTACCAAATTAAAGGAGTGGCTGCCTAACTGGCGCCGTTTCATAACCGCGTATCGATACTGGAACTGGTAGTAGTTGTCTCCCACGTCGCCCAATAGATCCTTGTCGAGGAACCGGCATTGCGCCCACAAATCGAGAGGCGACTGAGTTACAGGCGAGCCTGTCAAAATCCGCCGATACTTGGCCAGCTCGCCTATCCTGATAATGGCCTTTGTCCGTCGTGCCTTGGGCGATTTAATAGTAGTGGACTCATCAATAGCAAGAAGCGCCTCAGAGCTCTTCAAAAGCCGCTCGAGGAACCTTTGGCCTTTGACCGTGGACAAAGCCTCCACGTTTACAATAAATATCCTGAGGGAGTCGGATGGTTCCAGAATGGACTTCAGCGCATTCTTATGAGCCTTGGTGGGCGTCGGGTTCCAAATAACCATCGTTTGGGGGATTCGGTCAGGCAGGTGCTTTGGCAGTTCCTGCTTAGCCCAATTGCGATAGACTCCCTTGGGGGCCACCACAACAAACGTGTTTATTAGGCCCTCCTCATATAGCAAGCCCACATTGTCGATGCAGATTTTGGACTTGCCCGTCCCCATCTCGAGGAATAAGGCCCAGTTGGTGTGTTCCCAGCAGCGCTCAAGCACGTTGGCTTGATGCTGGAAAGGTGCCGTCTTGAATCGGTAGGTCATCTTTCTCCTTTATCAGGTAAACATCTTATTTCATGATACAGCAACGGCACAGAAAAGGCCAAGAAACGTGATGCACGGGGGAAAACTATTACTTAAGGTACGTCTTGGACCCACATTCAGGAAAACGGCTGGGACGTATGACGGCTTCACGGTAGGGGGGTCGTGAAGATTTAGGGGAAAACTATTACTTAGTGCGCGACTTTCTGCGGGGGGATCACCAAAAGGAGTTTTGGTGATCCCTGTAGTAGAAGATTGACGGGCGACGATCCATCAGCCATACTCGCTTTTCGAAGGAACTACTTTCCGTTCCTTCTTTTGCAGAGAGGAGAAAGGTTTGAAGCTACGTCCCACTCCTGTTGTGTACGTGGTGCAAGAAAATCCTCGGGTCGATGTTGTTTCAGCGGCCCAGTGGGGAGACCTAATTCCGCTCGCAAATCCTTACGACCAAGTTCATCTCAATCCAGGTCGAATCGTCTTACAGTTTCGTCGCAAGCTGCGCAATTACAGTGATAGTGATTGGCTGTTGCCGTTAGGTGACCCAGCTATGATCGGCATTGCGTTTGCCATTGCAGCGGATATGAACGAGGGACGAGTAAATTTGCTCAAGTGGGACCGGCTGGAGAGGCACTACTACCCTGTAAAAATCAGTGTACGTGGAGGGATTGAAGAACTTACAACCTGACGAGGATATACGTATGTCGAAAAACGATGACTTGTGGGAAACGATTACCGCTGACGCATCTGTATTTGTCGGTCTGACGACGGAAGGCGGGTCTGAACTGAGTGACCTAGTGGGACAAGCCGCGAAGCTCAACAAGAAGGTGAGTGCGGCGGAAGACGAAGTTCGCACCTTGAAGCGTAAGCGTGACAGTTACCTGTATGACCTCATCCCCGCGAAAATGCGAGAGGTCGGTATGGATAAGGTGGAGGTGAAGGGCAACACCGTTAGTCTCCACCCGTTCGTATCCGCAACAATGCCCAAAGATCCCATGGAAAAGCAGGTCGCTTTACAGCATCTGCGAAGTGTTGGTGCTGGGGATTTCGTAAAGAACACGGTCAGTGTGAGTTTTGGCTTGCGCCAGGACAATGAGGCCAAGAGTTTTGAGGCTGACCTGCATGATCGTGGGCTTGAGCCAGAGAGCAAAACATGGGTTGAGCCTATGACTCTGAAGAAGTTGATCAGGGAACGTGTTGAGAGTAACCAAGAGATAGACTTGGAATTGTTTAACGCCTATATCGGAACCGTAGCGAAAATCAAAGGAGCTTAGAAATGTCAAAGACAAATGGAAAACTAACGACGGACTTGGAAAAGGCTTTTGCGGAGGATGCCGGGGTTGGCTTCGAGGGAGTCACCTCCAGTGACTTGCAGATTCCTTTTTTGCGGATTATTCAGGCTTTGTCACCACAACTGAAGAGGTCAGACCCAGCGTTTCTCGAGGGGGCGCAACAGGGAGATATCTTTAACACGGTGACGAACAAGTTATGGACCGGTGATGAGGGAGTTGTTGTTCTACCCGTTTATTTTGAAACGAAGATGTTGGAGTTCGTCCCCCGGACGCAGGGTGGTGGTTTCGTTGGAGAGCTGTCTTCAGGGAGCCGTGAGGTTAGCGCTGCCGTGCGAGATCCAAACACTGGTATGGAGATCCTTGAAAGTGGCAATGAGCTCGTGAGGTCGGCGAGTCATTACGTCAAGATAGTCCACGAGACCGGCAATTACGAAAACGCCATTGTGGACATGAAGAAGACGCAACTGAAAAAGAGTCGCCAGTGGTTGTCCATGATGATGATGCAGAAGCAGAACGGATCAACACTGCCGAGCTTTGCTTATATGTATCGTCTTCGGTCGGTGGAAGACGGCAATGACAAGGGTAGTTGGTACACATGGAGCATAAGTCTAGTGGGTATGGTGGATAACCTTGTCGCTTATAAGGAAGCCAAGGAACTGCATGGAAGTATTAAGAGCGGGGGGATGCGTCTTGGACCTCCACCAACTGACGCGGCCTTGGAAGCCCCTGTCGAAAAAGATTTACCCTTCTAAGGTATTTGCCCCCCCGTTCGCGGGGGGGTTTCTTATCATGACTAACTCAGAACGTTTTTTTAGATTGTTCCGTGGCTACTCCGGAGCCTATGGTAGAACTACTGTTACGGGACAGAAGGCGAACGGTAAGGCTAAGGCAAACTCTTACATTGTTCGTGAACCGTTGACGGTAGAGCTCATAGATAAGCATTTGAGCGGTGCCATAGGCGTTGGTTCAATACCTATAAATGAGAATAGCCTTTCTCACTTTGGCTCGTTAGATCTGGATGACTACAACCTAGACTTGGTTGCAATTCACAAGGATGTAAGTCGATTAAAGATGCCTCTTGTTCCTTGCAGATCGAAGAGTGGAGGTGCCCATCTGAATGTGTTTCTATCAGAAGCGATGCCCGCGGTTGATTTGAGAGACATACTCGCGGAGTTTGCTTCAATTCTTGGCCATGGCACATGCGAGATCTTCCCCAAGCAGGATGAGGTGCGCACAGAGCGTGGTGACGTAGGGAACTTTATTAATCTCCCCTACCACAACGCGGAGTACACCACACGGTACGCCATTGATGAGAACGGGGAGCCGCTTAGCCTTGAAGAGTTCTTGGACTTGGCGGAAGCGACTCGTTGTACGCCAGATGAATTGCGAGCTTTTGCAAAAGTCGCAGACAACCTTCTACCAGACGGGCCGCCTTGCCTGCAACAACTAAGCAGCGGCGGCATACCTGAGGGAGGAAGAAACAATACCTTACTAAACATAGGGGTCTATTACCGGCAGGCACACCCAGAGACATGGGCCGAAAAGCTAGAAGACTACAACAGAGAGTTTTGTTCCCCGGCGTTGCCTGCCAAAGAAATTGTCACTATACAGAACCAGCTTGAGAAGAAGGATTATTACTACACCTGTAAGTCTGAACCGCTACACAGTCACTGCAATCGTGCTAAGTGTCGGTTGCGCAAGTTTGGTATTGGAAACGGTCAAGCGTTACCTATGCTAAGCGGATTGACGGTTGTGGAGTCTGAACCGCCAGTGTGGTTTGTAGATGTTGATGGCTCGAGGCTTGAGCTCTCCACCAAGCAGTTGCAGATCCAGCAAGAGTTTCAGCGTGCTGCTATGGAGCAGATGTATAAGATGCCAGCTCGTATGAAAGAATCGGATTGGCGAGACTTGGTGGACGGTCTTTTAGAGAACGCAACGAGGATAGAAGTTCCTGATGAGCTGACTCACAAAGGGCTTTTTGTTGAATTGGTAGAGAACTTTTGCACCAGTCGCTTACAGGCACATTCCCCTGAGGAGTTGGTGGTAGGCAAGCCTTGGACAGAAGACAGTTACACATATTTTAAGTTGTCGGCACTTCAGGATTTTCTGAAGCGGCACAACTTTACGTACTATACCAGGGGGCAACTCACGGAACGGTTAAAGGAAATGAACGACGGCGGCAGGGCGATGCATCAATACAACTACAGAGATGATCGCGGGGAGTGGAGAAACGTGCGAGTGTGGGGGATTCCAGAGGTGACCAAAGGCGATGTGGATCTACCAGATGTGGAGATGGTGCATAAGGAGATGCCGTTCTGATGAATAAGACGGAGGTTACTTACCTAGGACCACCGGGGACCGGCAAGACCCAGCGTAACTCGAATTTAGTCCGTAAATGCATCGAGGACGGCATAGCGCCAGACAAGATTGCCAATGTGTCCTTCACTACACGGGCGGCAACAGAAAGCCAAGATCGCGTTTGCCATGATTGGGGATTGGAGGAAGATGGGCTTCCTTACTTTCAAACGTTGCACAGTATGGCGTTCAGGGCTGGTGGGTATAACCATAACGAAGTTATTGCAGGAGACGACTTAAAAGCCCTTGGCGATTATCTCGGTATGGAGTTCAGTCGTCCTAAGAAGCGTTTTGAAACAGACCTCGAGCGTTTTGGTTTTACTACCGAAGGGGACAGATACCTCAATTTATACAGCTACGCTCGCAGTGTTTGCAAAGATTATGAAGAGGTGTTTCGGGTTAGGGGCGATGACAGAATGCAGTGGCCTGTGTTCAAACTTCTTGTGACTACCTACGAGAAATATAAGCGCTTTTACCAGAAGATAGATTTCACAGACATGATTGAGCATTTTATTGCTATGGATACGTGCCCAGATATAGAGGCGCTTCTTTGTGACGAAGCTCAAGACTTGTCCACGTTGCAGTGGAAGATGATTTCTGTACTGAGACAGAAGCCTTCTATTCAAGCTTTTTTTGGTGATGACGACCAAGCCATCATGAATTTTGCTGGAGCTGATGTAGCCGCCTTTCAGCAGTGCACGGAAAAGAAGGAGGTACTCACTCAATCTTATCGAGTGCCTCAAGCTGTACATGAAGTGGCTGAATCTATCTCCAAGAAAATTGTTGGTCGGTTGCCAAAAACATGGAGACCTAGGCCGTATCAAGGTTTTGTGTTTGAGCACTTAGGGCTTGACAGCATTCCCTTGCATGAAGGCGAGTGGCTTTTGCTTACGAGGACAAATCGCTTAGCCGACAGATATGGAAGACTTTTGCGGGAGGCTGGCTGGGTATACAAGAATCGCCATGGCGATCCGTCTATTGTGCCTGGTTTGTTTGATGCCATTGTGGATTGGGAAGCTTGGATAAGAGGGGCCAAGCTTGTGCCTTCTCAAATAAAGGGGATCTATTACTACTTAAAAGCCGATGTCGGTTATAGGGAAGGTTATGCGCCCAGTGCCAGAATCTTTTCGACGCTAGACGCTACGGTAGCTTTGTCGATGGATGAGGCAAGAGTTTCCTTAGGACTATTAGCACCTAAGGACATCTGGAAGCGAGCGTTGACTAAGGTTGACGATGAAACCAAGCACTATATTTTGAGTGCTAGGCGACGAGGCGACACCGTTAAAAACCCCAGAATTACTGTGAGCACCATTCATTCCATGAAGGGGGCGGAACGAGATAACGTTGTTTTAGTTCCGGAGTTGAACTGGGCAAGTTACGACGAATATCGAAGTAACCCAAACCCAGAGCACAGGGTTTGGTATGTGGCGGCCACTCGAGCAAAAGAAAGTTTGCATATTTTGAATTCCAATTCTCTTAGTCACCATTACGCTTATCCTATCTAGACGAAAAATGATTGACGATCTTTTCAACGAGTCAGTTTGGAGTCCTCCTGAAGAGTTACCAAACTTGTCAGACGCTCCGATCATGGCAATTGACGTTGAGACGAGAGACCCTAATCTAAAAACGCTTGGCCCCGGATGGGTCAGGAATGATGGCAATCTGATTGGAGTAGCCGTAGCGGTTGACGGCTGGTGTGCTTATCTGCCTTTTGGCCACGGTGATATAGGCAATAACCGTGGTTATGGGAACATGTCCAAAACGTTAATCCTTCGCTGGCTTAAAGGTCAGTTAGCTCATGGGATGCCGGTTGTGTTTCACAACGCACAGTACGACCTAGGCTGGCTGCTGTCGGAGGGGGTTGATGTCAGGAACCCTATACTTGACACAATGGTTGCCGCTCCGTTGCTTGATGAGAACCGTTTTAGTTACGCGTTGAACTCGTTAGGAGCCACGTACCTAGGGGAACGCAAGCAGGAGGATGATTTAAGGCGAGCTGCGGCGCAGCACGGTGTTGATGCCAAGGCAGAGATGTGGAAACTTCCTGCTGCCAGGGTCGCCTTGTACGCACAGACGGACGCTAGGCTGACCTTGGAGCTTTGGCATGTGCTGAGCAAGAAAATCCGTGCAGACGGCTGTCAGTCCATCTTGGACCTAGAACTCTCGTTGTTACCCACGGTGTTTGAAATGCGGCGCCGCGGAGTTCGAGTTGATTTGGAGAAAGCGGAAAGAACCAAGAAGGGACTACTTGAGCTCGAGAACAAGCTACTGACAAAAGTGAAGAAGGAAACAGGCATCTGGGTTGAACCGTGGAACGCTAGAAGTTTGGCCAGTGTCTTTGACAATCTTGGTCTTGAGTATGGTCGAACGGCCAAGAGCGGTGCTCCAAGTTTTACCAAGCAGTTTTTAAAAGCACACGAGCACCCTATTGCTAGGACTATTCTTGAGATAAGGGAGTACAACAAAGCCAATACGACTTTTGTGGATACGATTCTCAGCCACCAGCATGAAGGCCGTATTCATTGCGAGTTTAACCAGTTGCGCTCAGACGGTGGCGGTACGGTAACCGGGCGTTTTTCTTCCAGCCACCCCAATCTCCAGCAAATGCCCGCTAGGCATCCTGAGATTAAGAAGCTGATACGGGGTTTGTTCCTTCCAGAAGAGGGCTTCCGGTGGGGGAGCTTTGATTATTCTGCGCAGGAGCCGCGCTGGTTGATGCACTACGCTTGCCAATCTGAAGGCACTAAGGATAATTCCGTCGTGCAAGAGATTATACGACGTTATCATGAGGATGATTTCGATTTCCACCAGATGGTAGCCGACTTAGCTGGAGTAGACAGGACGCTTGCTAAGACACTTAATCTGGGAATCATGTACGGAATGGGGGTTGCCAAGATGGCAACCGTTCTCGGAGATACTTCTTTTCAAGAAGCCAAAGCCCTTCGGGATGAGTACGAAGAGGAAGTTCCTTTTATCCGAGAGTTCGCCACGATAGTCATGGAGCAGGCACAGTTGCGCAAAGAGGTGAGAACCTTTCTAGGGCGTAAGTGCAGGTTCCCTATGCGCGAGCGGCCTTGGGAGAGGGGTTCCCCAGTCCACTACGAGACGATGGAGGCTGAGTGGCAGCAGATTATGGAGACTCCAGTGGCCAATCGGGCGGCCACTTACGGAACCAAGTGGCAGCTCTTAGATCCAGATAAGCTCAGGGTGGCTTTTACGTACAAGGCGCTGAACAAGTTGATTCAGGCTTCCAGCGCGGACCAAACTAAGCAGGCAATGGCGGATTGCACAAAGAACGGCTATCTGCCGATGCTGACCGTTCATGACGAGCTCTGCTTTTCCATTGAAACTGACAGGCAGGTAGGTGAGATAAAAGAACTCATGGAGAAGTGCGTAGAGATGCGCGTTCCTTCAAGGATTGATGTCGGCATTGGCGACGATTGGGGAGCGGCAAAATGAAATTAAGGACAGTTGTGATGGGATACGTAAAAGTTCATGCTAGATTTAAATTAAGAAGCAGAGTTGAGCGGGATTTAATAGAAGTTCTGTTGTTGGAAAGAGGTGCTGATCCTGAAACCCTGAGAATAGAAGCCGAGTCTCGGGACCTAGTACATAAAGCCTTACGCAAACTGACTAGGAGAAGTCCTAGGGAAGCGGCGGCTGTCAAGCAGCGGTTTTTTGACGGGGCCACTTTCAAGCAAATTGGCAATAACCTATCTTGTGGCAGAGACCCCACCGGTCAGCAAAAGAAGACAGTGCTCCAAGAACGGGGGCGGAGGTTGTATAAGAAAGGTATGAGAGACCTGCAAAGAATCATGTCGATCCCTCCGGAATTCTGGTAGTAATTAGATGAATAGCCGTGACGAATGGAGGACTCCAGCATGGCTTTTTCGGCTGGCACAAAGCATGTTTGGGCCATACGTACTGGATGCGGCAGCGAGCGATAAGAATGCCCTTTGTGACCGTTTCTATGACCTAGAGAATGACGGCACCAACCAAGAATGGGTTGATGGTACGTGGTGTAATCCTCCTTACAGCAACATCACCCCGTGGGTTGACTGCGTAATTGAGCAGGACGTGCGGGCTACCCTATTGATTCCTTCTCCCAATGGAGAGTTAAGAGACCTAAGAGTTCTAACGGCTTGTTCTGAGATAGTGTTCTTCCAGCAACGAATTGCCTTCATTAACCCAGACACTGGCGTGGCCCAAAAAGGTAACCCTCGAGGAAGCGTTCTGGTGCATTTTGGCGGTGCAGCAAAAGGTAACTCCCCGCGGCTCCGGGTTATTTCAAAAGCGACCATTGATCTTTACAGAAATTGGGGGATTCTCGCCTAAAAAAAGCCCTACAAACGGTGCGATTGTAGGGCTGAAATGGTGCGAATAGTGGGGCTGAGGGTCTGTCAGAGTCACATTCGCACTGGGGGATACAGACTATAGCGGTTTTTTGACGACGCAGCAAGAAGCGTCTAGATGTACTTCTCAGGGTGTGTCTTTTCTAGCCATTCACCGTAACTTTTCTTAGACCGCTTCCACTCTTCGTCACATTTCTTGTAAAGGTCGATTTCCGTGCCGCCCGTCCAGGTGACTCCGTACACGAAATACAATATAATTTTTAAGCCAGAACTTTTTACCATTTAATGCAAGAGGTTCGCCGTTATGCTTAAAACGATACTGTTAATCGGAGCGTTGCTTGTCCTCCTAGTAAGCGGTAAGGCTAACGCCGCTCCTGCCATTCCGGGTTATCAACAAAAACATAACGAAATGCTCTACACCGTTGTGCTAGTCCGTCCAAGCCGCGGATCGGGATCAGGCACCGTTATTTGGTCTCAACCAGACGCCGAAGGGGAGTACCACTCGCTTATCCTTACGAACCACCATGTCGTGAGGCAGGCCATCAAGATCGAGGCGGCATGGGACCCCAAGCTTGGCAAAAAGGTTGACCGAGAAAAACGTAATCTAGTGCGGGCCGAATGGCATATCTATAACGATTACTCGCACATGGTAGGGTCGAAATCGAGCCGCGCCGAAATTGTAGCGTACGACGCCAAGCTGGACCTTGCTTTGCTCCGGCTCATCGACCGAGAACGGCAGGTAACTCCCGTAGCATATTTTCTCCCAGAAGACGAACCGATTTACCTATTTGACGCGGTCACCGCTGTGGGTGCCGGTCTTGGAGAGCCTCCGTTCGCAACACAAGGGAATCTGGCCTTTATGGATAAAATTATCGAAGGCGAGACTTATTTCCTTAGTTCCGCGCCGATAATCTTCGGAAACTCAGGAGGCGCCCTTTTCAGATATAGCCCCGAACGCACACGATATGAACTGATTGGAGTTCCCTCGAAAGTATCGGCGGCGGGCTGGCAAGCGGTCAGCCATATGACTTGGAGCATCCCGGTCAACAACACCGTTCGAGACTTTTTGCGTGGGAACTGCTACCACCCCGTATTAGACGAACCTCTTGATGAAGAACTCTGCAAAAGTCTGGGGGAATTAAAAGATTTCGAGGATTAAGTTTGGGAAGCGGTACATTACATCACCTCAGGAGGACCCTCGGCGCAGGTGCAGTTCTCACAAACATAACGACCTTGCAAAAAGACAGTTTTAGGCTGGGCACATCCGCACTTAGGGCAGATTTGACCATGTACGTCCGTCGTACTTTCTAGACTTTTTTCGGTTTGATTGTCCGACATAGCTACAGTGAACCCATCCGGAATGTGGCTCACCCTCCTTATGAAATTCCAAAATCAACTCATCAAAGTCAAGCTCGTTCTTAATCCATAGAGCGGTGTCCTTATTAGAGACACCGGGTACCTCGAAGTCTACAGCTTGCCCTGTTATATGTTGGCTAGTATCTGAAGAGCCAATCTGCCTGTTCAAAAGCACACAGCGAAAACCGCTTGATGGACTAATGGGCCTATTAAAATACTTTCTGACAGGCTCTAAAATGTGAAGGCACAGTTTCTTGAGGTTTTCCACCTCCCCCAGACTAGGAATGTTATCTATCCTGTATCTTCTAGCCACCTGGGACTTGGTGAGCTCCTCAAGAGTGAAGTGCTCTGAAAGTTTCATTGCCCAGGATAAGCGCCCATCATTTTCTGCTCCTCAACTTGTCTAAGAAAGTCTGAACCTGCCGTAGTTACTTGGTTCACAAGAGAAGGTGCCGCTTGTTGTAGGCTAGCAGCCATGTTGGCTTGGTCCTCTGTCTCTGGTTCAGTAACTGCTGTAGTGGCGATATTACGCGCTAAGTCTCCAGTAGCTTGTACTGACTCTCGCATTCCACCGCCTATGGTCATGGCGGCCACGGCCCTAGCTTCTCGGTCAATGAGCTCTCTTATCTTCATAGCCTTCAAGTTTAAGTCTGCTGATGGGCCAGTGCCAATGCTCAAACGCTTTTTGGCTAATGCTTCCGCCTGGCCTCGAGTCATGCTTTGCCCAGCATTCTGCGCTTTTCCTAGGATTTCTTCGGTAAGTATTCTAAGAGACCTTTCAGCATCAGCAGCTCTAATAGTGGGCTTGGTCATCCAGTTTAAGAAGTGGCGGTTACGAAGCACTCTTCCTGCGGCCAGAACGCTAGCAGCTTCCGTTAAAGCCGAAACCGGCTCTGTCATTAGCCTTAAACCAAAAGCCGCTGCAAAAGCCGCCGGGGCTAGCCCAGACTTTCCTTTCATAGCAGCGTTGCTGTATCTAACAGATTCGTCGGCGACTTTTAACATCCCCTCCACAGTGTCTTTTCCAAGTATTTCATTTAAACCTTCTCGGTCTTTACGAACAATAGCAGCCCTTAGATTTTTACCAAAATCTCCAGAGGCAATTGTGGTAGGACTAAGACCGGTGTCTCCCACCGCTTCAAACAGTAGCTTCTCCACTGTCTTGTCTCTAAGGCCACCAACACTGTCAAAGGCGTCCTCACCGACAACTCTTCTTAACGATGAAACCATTGACGGTTCTTTCATTGCCGCCAGTATTAGATCGTCAGCATTTTCAATTCTTCCAGACCTCATCGCTTTAAATAAAGCGTCCGTGCTCTGAGAAGTGGCGGCTTCCATTGAACTGCGAAGCGTAGAAACAGCGTCTCTCATCCCCTTATTGGTAATGTTGTCTAGCGTCTCATCAAACAACTTAGCTTGTTGATTGGACCCCAGTAAGTGAAAGTCCTTTATTAGAGAACGGAATCCTTCAGCTTGTCCCTTAAATAATATGTTTTGCACCTCATCCCCTAAAGCATCAAACTTATTTGCAAAGGAGGCTGCATCCGTAGCGCCGCCTTTTTTAGAAGAATCCAGCGCCTCTCTCATCCATACACCAGCCAGAATGTCTCTGTTGGTTTCCTTCATTAGTTCTGGGCTTTTTCTTGCGACCATGTCATCCGCCCACGTAGACAGTGTTTCAGCCATATCATCCATGTACGTCATAGACAACTTATAAAAAGGACTGCTTTGGTCGCCTGCCCTTAAAACAGCAGCAATACCTTCAGGCGGTCTGCCAACCACTTTGCTAGTTATTCTATTGTTGTTTAGAAACGAAACAACCGAGTCAACATCTCCATTTCTTGCGGCTTGAGCGGCGTCAGACCACACTCTTGGGTCTGTAGGAAGTCTCTTCAGTTCATCAATATTAGATATATTTAAATCATCTAGCCAAGATCTTAAAAATTCAGGCCGTCGGTTTTTTATGACAGAATCCGCCACATCCACCATATCAGCGTATATCCCTTCCTCCATCAAAGTCCTGAGGCTGGTTATTTTTCCTTTATTAAAAGCCTCTTTGCCGTCACTGTAATGCTTGTTGGCTGCTCGTAATGCCTCAATACCTTTCGCTCGCTGCTCTATGGTCGCCTTAGATACTGACCTAGGTGCGTACCTAGTGCCTGTACCTATACCGGAACTAATTTCGTTAGCCGTTCCGCCTGCCATAACCCTCTCGTAACTTCCGGCAAGCTCCCCAGCTTTGTCTTCCATCATCTTGGTTATGCTGTTGACAAGGTTTTTAATATCAGCATCAACAACCTCTCCTACAGCGTCTGAGCCTTTACCATGTGCTTGCAGCACTTGCCTGACCACATTGAGATCCGTCAACGAAATAGTAGGGCCTACCTGGTCAAGAAACTCAAAGAGTGGCTTATCTTTAAGACCAGATCCTAAGGGCCTAGCCACTATACGGGCAGCCTCGTCCTTCAACAATTTGGTACTGAAGGCAAGCACATCTGGGTCAAGTAATTTGTTTGCGTTCTCAAAGAGCTCCGTACTGTTTTGCTGCCACAGCCTTACTCTCTGCCCTATCTGCTCTTTAAAATAGGCAGCCTCACTAGGGTTGGACGAACGGGCAAAATTTTTCTGCAAAGCATCCATTTCACCGTCTATAAGAAATTTCAGTTGCTTGTTCGCCAGTTTGACCGCTTCGTCTGGGTCTCGCATGGCGTTTTTAACAATCCGCATCACTTCAGTCGAGTTTCGTTCCAAAGCTTGATCAAGAGCAGACTGAGACAATTCCCCGCGCTTGTACTGCCCAAGAAGCTTCTCCACGTGAGCAGCGTTTTGAATAGCTGGCCCCTCATAAGGTAAGATGGCTTCATAAATACCCTGAAGCCTAGACAAAATAGATTTTCCTGTAGCCTCTCCTATTGCTGGCACGGCTCTAGTTTCTCTAGCTTCCTTAAGAGCCTGTCTTCGTGCCTGTCTTAAAGTTGCCCCTTGGGATACAAGTTCCTTAATACGCGCCTCATCCGGCCTTGTACCCATAGCGGTTCTTACTTCTGTTCGAGCTTCTTGGCCAGCTAAATCTCGAGCTTCTTTCGCAGTAAGTCCACTCTGTTGCAGTTCAAAGATGCGCTCTTTATTTGGTGCTCCTCCTCCTTTGACAACGCGTCTTATTAATCTTCCCGCTCCTCCTATTACAAAATCGCCAGTGGCAGCTAAAACACTCTCAAAAGCCACATCTTTCCACACATCTCTGGCGTTTTGGTCCTGGAGATCGCGGACCAAATCCTCTTCTATAAATTCGTCAGCAGCTTTTCCTACGCCAGCACCAACGCCAACCAGCAGAGCGGACAATGGTATGCCAGCACCTAAGCTGGCAGCGGCTACTCCAGCAGCCATAGAACCTATAATTGGGCCTTGGTAGTCGCCCGCAAAACCAACAACATCGGATAAATCGAACATGCCAAGAATATCGCCGCCGGGGCGATTGACATAAATGGTTCCAGAACCAGGAAGGTTATACTCTTCCTTCTTTTCAGGAGAAATCTTGTCAAGAAGCAATACAAATTCGCCGTCTGGCGCTTTCTCAAAAGTTCCCTCGCCAAACTCTCTGGCCAATCGCATAGCTCGACCTGTGTCGTTGTCTGCTTTTGCGTAGTTATACTGAAAAGAAACTCCCTCTACTTCACCTTCGTTAGTTGGTTGGTAGGCTTGATCTTTGCCGCCAGCGCCAAAGTGAGCTCTCAGATCCTCGTAAGAGGCGGTTGCTATATCAAAATCATCTTCAGGAGTTTCGGCTTGTGCATCTTGTCCAAAAATAGAACTCTGGATAAGTTCTATTTCTTGTTCCGTAGGCTGTTCTCCAGCAATTTCAAATTTTACTGGACCATCGGGAGTTTCAAAAACAGCGGTGCCCATAGCTAGCTCCCTGTGCTTTTCTTAAATGGTGTCTCAGCTAATCTTAAATTCTCTAGTGTCGGACTAAAAAACTGGTCTTGGAAATGCGTTCCTTGTGCACCATAAAGTCTCATTGTTTCTGTTTTTGGATCGAATTTAAATGTATAACTTGAACCTCCACGTTTTTTCACTCCAGATCTTCTTTGCATAGCTGCTTCAATTTCCGGAATATAAGGGCTAAGCTTTAGGGCCTCTCTCCGTTTGCTGTAAGAAGCCCCTTCTAAACGGGTAAGAACTGAAAGATATTCCCTTTCCGCTTCGTCTGCCTGTTTTGAAAACACGGACAAAGTTTGCTGCAATCTGTCAACCATAACCTCCTTATTGGCTGTAATTAAGGCAAGATCAAACACTCCCCCACCTTTATTAGATGTCCAAGCTGCGTCAAGATAGGCATCTGCTAAAAGTTCTACATCCCTGTTTGAGATAGAATTGGCTGTCTGAGCTTCTCCTAGACTCACAGGAATAAGTTTTTGGAGTCCCAGTTTTATGGCGGCTTTAGCTTCGTCTCTACTGGTAAACTGAGTGGAAATGTCCTTAAATCCAATAGCCTTTAGAGCGTTCCCCATAAGAGTTTTAGCGGCACCAGATATTCCTATAATATCGTCAGGTCTTGTAGCTAATAGTTCTATAACACTAGACATGGCGGTAGTGCCTACTTCCGCGCTAATTAAATCCTTGGTTGCTGTCTTCAACTGAAGTTTTAAATCTTTGGCTTCTTGGTACCCTATAAGACCTTCTTTTCGCTGGGTCTCAATCGCAGCACGTATTGCTTTGGCCTGTTCTGTGGCCTGTTTCTGTGCTGCTAAAACAAAATTCTCTGACCTAAGTCCTTCCGGCATTACGCCACCGGACGCCATAATTTCGGCTTGAGAGATAAATCTCACTTCCCCATATGGATTTTCTTTTGTTGCTTTGCTAGTGTCATAGAACATGTGTGTCTTCCTAGCGTCTGCATTTCTTTGAGTCCTTTCCGCCGTTAAAGCCTGTATGCCGTATTTAGCTGCGGATAAATCAATCTGCCTCTTAAAAGCACGCTGTTCTTTAGCATCTTCACCAACAATGTCAGCGTGTTCTTTTAAAGCTTCACCTATGTTCACAAGGGCATGCGGGCTTTTACCAGCCATCATGGCTGCGCCTAAACGCATCCAATCTAATCCTTTTTCTTCGGAAGTTTTCCCTTCCCATTCAGGCATTGAGTCTATAAATTCTTGCTTAAATGCAGCTAGTTTTTCTGAGTCTAACGCTTCCTCGTTTTCATCGGATGCAAGATCTCTAAAAAGAGCCTCTCCTACATTATCTGTTTTTTCACGATTCATATACGGATCGTTACTCAACAGTAACCCAGCAGAATTAACGGCACTAGTTGTATCACTATCACTAGTTGTAGTTGTTTCAGTATCAGTATCAGTAGTTGAATCCACTGCTTCTGTTTCTGTTATCTCTGGACCAGAAACAGCGTCGTCTGTCGAAAGTGACTCGAGGTCTGCGTATGGTGGGCGGATGTTCTGGGAAAGACCTTCGCCATAGCGTCTATCCGCCGAACGAACGAGTTCTAGACCTCTCATCTTCATGCGCTCGTCTGATTGCAATAACTCCTCTGCTAAGGTTTCCCCAGGTATACCACCTCCAGCTGTTATTTCAGCTAACTTATCTTGGGCGACTTGAGAGACAGTCCTAGGAAGGTCCCCCAATTCAGGCCGCATACTCCCACTAGGACCATGACCCGCCCATCCTTTTAATACCGGAGGCAGTTCTGTACCTAGAGTTGCGCCTTCCTCAGTCATCACGTTACGGTGCCTCTCTCCCTCCGCAAACCGCCGCAGAGCATCCAACTTAGCGGCCTCGGCGGTATATCCCGCCGGAACTAAGGCAGGTCGATCCCGCCAGTCGTCTTCGACCAAACTTTGCGGAGCAGCGGCTACAGCAGTCATGGGGCTGGTGCCGTTTACCTGTTCAGCCACGGACACATCTGGTGAATCATAACCGGTCCATGAGGCTTCCGGAGGCCCACCGGGAATCATATCTCCCGCAGGAGAAGGAACGGGGCTAGTGCCGTTTACCTGTTCAGCCACGGACACATCGCTAGCCAAATCGGTTACGCTGCTTAATAAGTCTTCACCTCGGTCTACCAGACCAGCACCAGCGGACAGAGCTTGGTTTATCATATCCTGAGCAACGGCAGGCGCAACATTAAAAGCTTCGACTATCGCATCAACCGCACTGACTCCTTGAGCCTTTGCGGCAGTTACTATTTCATGGACCTTACTGAACACTTTATTAAAGGCACTATCTTGGTAGCCTTCCACAGATCTAATCACTTCTTCAAACGGAACATTCTGCAAATTCCCCGGAAGTTCACCGTCAACCCCTGCAATATCCAAGTATGTGGTAGGTACATCAGATTGCTTTAATCCTGCCGGACGAGCACCCAAAGCAATTCCACCTCGAGCGTAATTGACCAGTCCACCTTCGTTCAAGGTCACTGAATCTATAAGAGGCGAAGATGAAGCTAGGATGCCTGCCGCTTGACTGGGAGGAACCAACCCCCCACCACGGAACATCATGCGGTTAGCTAGGATGGATTTAATTAGCTTGGCCATTAGCTACCGTCCTTGTGGATTAAAGTAGTTGCCGATAGGATTTCCAAGAGCTTGGTTTAGACCAAGGCCGGCAATACCCGCGCCCACTGCTTGAGACAAGAAACTGGGTGATGGGGCGGTTGTGGCTTGAAGAGTAGACTGTCCGCTGCTGATTTGAGGCTTAAAGATATCGGCCATATAGCCTATTCTCTGGAACGGCTCATAAAGCTGCTGCATTTCCGTTTGCCGTGCCGCGTCGAGCTCGCGCTGCGCTTGAGTCTGCCTAAGAGCGCCAAACTGCGACTCTATCTGCGCCTGCTGTCCAAGGAGGTTCTGTCCTAAAGTGGCAATACCTGTCTGCTGAGTGCCGAGCTGACCGGCTGTCTGTGCACCGGAAAGAGCCGTTTGCGCCTGCTGTCCGCCAATACCTGACAATAGTTGAGAAATATTTTGCTGGCGCCTCTGCTGGTTCTCAAAAGCTGTCTGCGAGGCGTTTTGTGCCTGATTGAAATTTCGCGACAGGTCTTCAAAAATCCTACGGCTTTGTATATCAAAAAGATTGCGGTTTAATTCCTGCTGGGCAATTCCTTGACGGCTGCCTCCAAAAGCGCCACTACCCACTCCCTGTGCGCTAAGCTGGTTCTGCTGCATCTGCGCTTGACGTGCCATTTCCTGCACAGCGTCTTGCGTAACCAGACTCTGGTACGGGTCCATGAACGGCGCAATCTGCGTTGCGGGGTCAAACCCAGCTCCAGTGCCTGCTGTCGCTTGAGCCGCCTGCGCTAGTTGCTGCTGCGCCACCGGTAGCTGCTGTTGCAATCCAGCAAGACCCCCGGCGATAGTGTCTGCGCCAGTGGTTAGAAAGGGCCGGTACTGGCCGATACCTTGGCCAGTTGCAATCGCCTGTTCTGTGAGCGGGTCAAGGCCGGCAACCTCAATGCCCGGAATTTTTACTGGGGTTTCGCCCCTAGCAAACGCAATGTCAAGCAATCTCCTTTGCTTAGCCTCAAGATAAGGAGCTTGTCTAAGTACTTGGGTCTGGGTGGTAGTGTCAGCCATTACGCGACTCTCTCAAATTGTTGCATCATGTCGTACATTCTTGCGGCTCCTTGTTGCCTGTTACCACCGCCTGCGCCTCTCACAGCGTCTGCTGTCATTACAAACTCCCCATCGGAAAGAAGTGCCGGAATGCTGTCAGAAGTCCCTGTGCCGGGGCCATTTATTGCGCCACCATCAGCGACGTTATAGCTACTATCTTGATACTTTTTAGCGGCGTCGAAGGGAATGCCGGTTACACCGGCCAACCGCGACCTAGTAAAAGCCGGAACGACACCCGCTATTTGGAGAAGCTTTCGTGCGAGAGGGCTATTTTTCTTACTCGGGGGAAGCGCTAAATATTTGTCATATGCCTCTATTTGCGGGTCCCCAGCGACACCCTCTCCCGGCTCACCATCCTCGTCTTCGTCAAAAGCGCCAAGGGCGTACGCACCTAGGCCAGCACCACCCAATAGAAGGGCACCTTTGGTCAAAGGGCTTTGGCCGCCCCACCACCCAGATAGACCGCCTTTGGACTGGACATCATTTCCATAGTCTATAATCTCAGAAACCCCCGCTTGATATTCTGGGTTGGGTAAGTAAGGTTCTCCTTCTTGGTATCCTGGTGGGTATATATTTTGCGGGCCAACTTGGGGGGATACCACTCTAGTTGTAGGGGCTTGCCTACTCAAATCCGTTACTTGAGCTCCGGGACCTGTTTTAGGCACCGGACTAGGCACCGAACTAGCTCCTGGTATTCCTTGCCCAAAAATACCCTCTTGGAATGCGGCTGTCGGTGATCTAAATATGTTTCCTACCGCTTGTTGTGCACCGCCAAAGAAGCTTTGTCCGCTTTTGCCAATACTACCCAGTCCGCCCATTAAAGCTTGCGTGCCGCCTGTCAGCAAAACGTTCTTAAATATGTCAGAAGCCCCCCCGCCTGAAATTGCGGTTCCTAGGGCAGACCCCACTATGCCACCAATACCGGGAGCAATAAGGTTGCCTACAATAGGCAATGCCATGGGTATAATCTTTTTGATAGCCTTGAATATCTTCTTAAAGAAAAACTCAGGCTGCCCAGTTAAAGGGTTGATTGAGTTGAACTCACTTCCAACTACATAGCGGCTAGGTTCTTCAATACCCATCGCCTGCATCTGTCGGAAAATGTCGTTCTTTAAACCTGGATTCGCCTGTAAAACCTCGGCAGGAATGATGGTCTCGCCTTCGGCGGCGTGCACCATGTAGTCATCGCCGTAACGGCCTAAAGTGGCCAACCCACCCGCCAATGCTTGGGCAGTAGGTTCACCCGTTAGTTTTGGTCCTGTCTCCATCAAGAAATCTCCAATACGCTAGCAAAAACATAAATCTTACTTGCTGTGTCGCAATTTAATTGCAGCGTATCGCCGGCCTCGAGGACAAAAGGGCCGGTGAGAGACGTTTCGGCGTCAGACGCCATGCTGGTTTTATCCAGCGTAATCAACGTAGAGGCAGAACTGTCGTTAATCATAGACAACACGACAATTGCGCCGCTATGGCTATTATACAAATTTATATTTTTGATAATAGCTTCTGTGGCAGAAGGGCACGTATATATGGTGACAGTGTCTGTCACTCCTACCAAAGCCGCCGCATTTTTATAGGCAGAAGCCATTAGGCTGTGCCGTACATACTATCGAGATACGCTTGGGCTTGCGGCACGGTAATTCCTGTAATCATCGCCAACCGAACAGCGTCATAATAAGAGCCGCCGCCTTCCGTTCCGGCTGGAGAACTGCTAACCCCTGGAAGCAGACCAGCTATTCCAGATGCCGCTTGATTCTGGAGAAAATCAAAATCTGGGCCGGGAGAAGCAGCG
>Ga0114912_1000349_pt1 | contig 24469 bp, 26 predicted proteins | sample MalvirDeepMed_51_FD_89713 | JGI IMG/M metagenome (GOLD analysis project Ga0114912, IMG submission 89713) | Marine viral communities from the Global Malaspina Expedition - Malaspina viral metaG DeepMed_51 | ecosystem: Environmental > Aquatic > Marine > Oceanic | place: Mediterranean Sea...
CCTTGATATCGGGCGCGAGCGCATAGGCGCTGAGTTCGAAGCGGACCTGATCGTTGCCCTTGCCGGTGGCACCGTGAGCGATCGCGTCCGCGCCCGTCTCGCGCGCGATCTCGACCAGCCGCTTGGAGATCAGGGGCCGCGCGATGCTGGTGCCGAGCAGGTAATCCCCTTCGTACCGGGCATTGGCGCGCATCATCGGAAAGACGAAATCGCGCACGAATTCCTCGCGCAGATCCTCGATGAAGATGTGTTCATCGGGAATGCCCATGGCGCGGGCTTTCTCGCGGGCAGGCTCGATTTCCTCGCCCTGACCCAGGTCGGCCGTGAACGTGACGACCTCCAGCCCGCGTTCGGCCTCGAGCCATTTGGCGATGACGGATGTGTCGAGACCGCCGGAATAGGCGAGGACGACTTTCTTGATATCGGACATGGGCGGCACCTGTGGGATTGCGCGGAATACATGGGATGCGAAGAGCGGGGCTCTCGCGAGTCGCGCGGGTGCTAGCACCGGGGCGGGCGGGTAGGAAAATGGTTTTGGTGCGAAAGGCCAAAGCTCCGTTTCGCAGGGGCCGCCTGGGTCAGCGTAGCTGGCTGTCCTTGCTCCCACGGCGGTTGAAGCCGCTGCTGCGGGCCGAGGCATCCTGGCCGGACTGGCATTCGACGCAGCGCTTCACGCCAGGAAGGGCGGTCCGGCGCTTTTCGGGAATTTCCTCGCCGCATTCGAGGCACCAGCGCTCGCTCTCGCCACTGGGCATACGGGCGCGCGCGGCGCTGACCGCATCCGACACGGTGTCGTCGATCTGATCCTGCACCGCGCCATCGCGCGTCCATCCGCCCGCCATTTCCGCGTCCTTTCAACTGGTTGCGAAGCTTCAAACTGGGGGCGGGGAGGGCGAAACGCAAGCCGCGCTTCGCTCCTCAAGGTGTGGCCTCAGATCCCCGCATACCATTGGTAGCCGCGATCCTCCCAATAGCCGCCATGGCCACCGTAGAGATCGTCGAGGCTCGCCACCGCTTCGATGGCGGTCAGATATTTGGCGTGCTTGTATCCCAGCTGGCGCTCGATCCGCATCCGTAGCGGGGCGCCGTTCTTGATGGGCAGCGGCTCGCCGTTGAGGCGATGGGCGATGATGGTCTGGGGGTGATAGGCGTCGACCAGATCGACGCTCTCGTAATAGCGCGCACCCGACAATTCATCGGCGCAACGGAAGACGATGTAGCGGGCCTCGGGCCTGAGCTTCGCTGCGTCGAGCAGCACGGAGAGCTGCGGGCCGGTCCATTCGCCGATCGCGCTCCACCCCTCGACGCAGTCGTGGCGGGTCACCTGCGTGCGCTGGGGCAGGCGACGGATATTGTCGAGCGTGAGGGTGAGCGGGTTTTCGACGAGGCCGCGCACCTCCAGCCGCCAGCCCGCGAAATCGCTGGCGGCCTGCGCCTGATAATCGCCATTCGTCGGATCGGTCGAGCCGTTGCCGCGGAAAAAGGGGCTGATCGCGCTGCGCGGATATTCGGGCGCCAGTGCCTCGCGATCCGTCAGGAAGCGATGCGCGGCCTTGTGCCAGCTTTCGGCAGCGGAGAGCAGTTTCGCACCCGGCCCGCTTTCGGCCACCTTGTTGCACCCGGCGAGGAACGCCGCGCCCGCTGCGACGAGGAAATTGCGGCGCTTCATCGCGCGTCCCTTCCGGTGATCATGCTGCGCAGCTGCCAGACCGGCCCGGACAGGATCACCAGCAAGACGTGGATAACGAAGAAGGCGAACAGCAGCGCGGCGAAGATGAAATGGAAACTGCGCGCCGATTGGCGCCCGCCCATCAGGTCGACCATCCAGCCGAAACTCGGCTCCATCCCCGGACTGATCGCGATCCCGGTCAGAACCATGCCCGGCAGGATCACGCCGAGGACGAGGCCGTAGGTGATCTTCTGAAGGAAATTGTACTTGCCCTTGCCGTGTTCGAAATCGAGCCTGAGATGCGCGGCGACGTCGGCCTTGATGTTGGCGGGACGCCATTCTTCGCGGCGTGTCGCGATATCGCGCTTGAAATGGCGGTTCGCGAGCATCGCGATCCATCCGAACAGCAGCGTCAGCGCGAACAGCCACGCGGCGAGGATATGCCAGTCGCGCGCCACCGCCAGACTGTAATAGCCGGGGATCGTCATCCAGTCGGGAAAGCGCGGCACGGCGAGCCAGGCGTCTTTCGCTTCGAACCCCCACTCGCCCCAATAGAGATAGCGATGCGCGTTAGAAATGGTGAGGCCCGACATGAAGAGGATCACCACGGCGACGAGATTGCTCCAGTGCCATAGTCGTGTGGTCAGCGCGTGGCGCTTCGCGGGTTTGGTCATGAGTCCATCTTTTCGCGCGCGAGATAGATGACGTCGCGATCCTGATCGCACAGATGTTGGCCGCTATCGACGAACAGGGTCTGCCCGCTGGCGAGCCAGCCATGCGACAGGAACAGGGCGGCGCGCGCGACCTCGTCCTTGCCGGTCTTGCGGCCAAGCAAATTGAGGCGATGGCTGATCTCGGTCTCTTCCTCGTCCTGATCGTGGCTGGGCAGGATGGCACCGGGGGCGAGGCCATAGATCCGATCCGTCTCGCGCCACCCCGCCAGTGCGCGGCCCTTGGACAGCATCGGGATCGTCGATCCGAGCGCGTGCTTGCTCATCGTGTAGCTGAAGAAATCGGGGTTGGGATTGCGCAGCTTCTGGTCGGTCACGCTGATGACCCGCCGTCCGCCCCTGGCTCGCGCGTGGGTCAGAAAGGCCTGCGCCATGCGCACCGGGGTCCGGGCGTTGATCTGCATAGTGCGTCGTCCGGTTTCGGGATCGAGCGCCTTTACCTCGTCGGGTTCGAACACGCTGGCGCAATTGACAAGCACGCGCCAATCCGCGAGCCGTCCGGCCATATCCTCGACCATCGCGACCGAGGCGTCACCGTCTTCCAAATCGCAAGTCACCGTCTCCGCGCTCGGGAGGTCGGCGGCAAGCCGTTCGGCCTCTTCGCGCGACTGGCCGTAATGCACGATCACATGCCAGCCCGCCTCGCTGAAACGGCGCGCGATCCCCGCGCCGACGCGCTTGGCACCGCCGGTCACGAGCACGCTGGGTCTTTCACTGTCGGCCATCGCCCGCGACCATAGCGGAGCCCTGCGTAAAGAAAAGGCGCGCCGCCTCCCCCAAGGTCCGGGAAAAGGCGACGCGCCATTCTTCGCAAGGCTGTTCAGCGTATCAGCGGCAGCTAAGGCTCCCGCGATCTATCTCGCGACCGACCAGAGCGCCGACCGCGCCGCCGAGGATCGCGCCGAGCGTCCGGTCACCGCGGCCCGCCAGTTCGTGCCCGGCGAGCGCACCGACGCCCGCCCCGATCACCAGTCCGGTCGTCCCGTTGTCGCGCTTGCAATAATAGCGACCGTCATTGCCCTGCCACATCCGGTCGGCGCGCGTGATGCGCTGCGGCTGCACGTAATAGCCACGGCTGTCATAGCGTGCGCGATCCTTGGCGCGCTTGCCATGGGCGGGCGCCCAAGACGGCGGATCGGCAAGGGCCGGGGCAGCGGTTCCGATCCCGGTTACGGCCATGGTCGATGCGGCGAAGGCCAGAGTGAGCTTTTTCATAAGTTATGTCCTCATGACTGAATTTGAAAACTACGATCCAGTCGTTTGGCCATGGGCCCACAACCTCAGGTGAACGCGCGGTTGTAAGGCGAAATCCGCGACGGGACGTGCGGATTTTCCCGATGAAATGCGGCAGTCAGAAAAGGTCGCGGGCCTTGCCGCGCCATTGCGGGCACAACCGATCGAGGTTTGCGATGGCGCGCAGATCTGCGGGTGTGGTTCGATCGTCCGGGTCGAACAGGGCAGCGAAAACCCGTGCGACGGACCATTCCGCATGACCGACTTCGACGCGCTCGATCGCGTCGCCCGCTTCGGCCTCGCCTTCCTCGATCACGCGGTAATACCAGCCGCAGGCGTGGGTCCTGAGAATATGATTGATCATCCCCTTGCGGGCGAACCGGTGTTCGATCTTCCAGCATGGCTGGCGCGGCTGGCTGATTTCGAGAAGCGCGCCGCCGATGCGAAACCGGTCCCCGATATGGACTCGGTTCTCGGTCAAGCCGGTCGCGACGATGTTCTCCCCGAACGCGCCGTAGCGGGAGAGGAGATCGTGCCCCCCGAGATGATCGCGCCACATCGGATAGTGATCGTGCGGGTAATGATGGACCGCCATTTCCGGCCCACCATGATATTTGGGGTCGGCCACCGCATCGCCCGCGAGGCCGAGGGAACGGATCGCGACCCGGCCGTCGAGCGGGTGTTTGTCGATCGCGCTGGTCTCCTCGCCCCGGAAGGGTTTGGGCTGGCCGATGCAGAGAGCGGTAAGGGACGTCATGCGGGGCTTTCTACGCGCACGGTGAGCGCGATCCAATCGCGAACCGTCCCATCTGCGCCTTGCCCACGGAAGATCTCGCTATCCGCGATCGCGAAGCCCACCTCGCGATAGAGGCCCGCGATCCAGTCGGCGTCGGGGAAATTGTGCAGGCGGCCCAGCAGGCAGCGTCCCTCACCATTGCCGAGTTTATAGCTGGCATAATGCCATCCGCCGGGCTTCAGCGCGGTGCGGATCGCCGCGAGGACATCGGGCAGATCGGTGCGCGCGACATGGAGCAGACAGGCTTGGGCCCAGACCGCGTCGTATTCCCCGCGCGCCGCAAGCTCGTCGAAGCGCATGACCCGCGCGCCGAGGCCGAAGCGTTCGTTCGCCTTACGGACCATGGCGGGCACTCCATCGGTCGCGTCCAGATCGAAGCCGCGCTCCCTGATCCGCGCCCCATCACGCCCGGTTCCACACCCTAGTTCGAGGACGCGCGCGCCCGGCTCCAGCCGTTCGAGGAAGCCGTCGAGATGGCGACTGGGCGCCTGCCCGGAACTCGCGGTCAAACCCGGCGCAAGCCCGGCATAGAAGGCGAGCGTGGCCGGGTCCGCGCTCATCCGGCCTCGTCCGCAGGCGGCGGGCGATAGCGCGGCCATGTCTCGCGCCAGATTTTGCCCTGCGCATATTGGAACACGATCAGGATCAGCCCCATCGACACGACGAAATCGGCGAAGGTGCTGTAGAACAGCCAGACATCGGTCGAGGTGTAGAGCGCGACGATCAGGTTGAGCGCGGCCATCGCGGCCCCCATCAGACCCATGCCGATCCCCAGCCGCCCGGCGTCGATCCCGCGATAAGGGAGGTAATTCTTCAGCCGGATCGCCAGCCCGTTCCCGCCGCGCAGCCCGTCGATCAGGAACAGACCCGCGCTGACAAGACCGATCACCGTTGTGCGATATTTCACCGCTTCGTCGGACTGGAACATCAGCGCGAGGCCCGCAGAGGCGATCATAAGCGCGATTCCGAACAGCGCCAGCCCGCCGAGCAGGTCGATCTTCGTGATCTTCTGCGCGACCAGCAGCGCGAGACCCAATCCCGCACCCACGATCGCAGCGGTGGTGAGGTCGGTATATTTGGCGATCACGAAGAATAGGAGGCCGAGCAGGATATCGACGGCGAGCGGAATGCGGTTGCGCTTGAACGCGCTGAAATCGATCTCCGAATTCGCATCGCCGCTGGCGTTCTGCTTGAAGGCGTCGCCCATCGATCCGTCCGCATAGGCCACCATCTGCGCGCGGTATCTCTCGGGATAGGCGATGGTTCTTCCGGGGTGGCTCTCATGCACGGGCACATCATCGCGACGGACTGCGATCCCCATATTGAGCGAGCTGATATAGCCGGCTTCTACCGTGAGGAGCGATCGGTCAGGAAGAGTCGAAGTGAGGAGGTGATTGCGCACCGCCGAAGGCCCGATGGCGGGAGTCTGATCGCGAGCGACAATGCGACCATTCAGTTCGAGCTCACTGAACAGCCCGCCGGTGCGCGAGTGCAGCGTGACGCATCCCGGAACGCCGTCCACCGCGAACCGGCGGCGATAGCGCCAGAGCGTCAGCCCGCCTTGCTTTTCGGCCATGTGCTCAGGCCTCGACGGCCTGCGTCGTTTCTGCCGCTTCCGCCGCCGCGCGATCGCGCTGGGCACGGCTCTTCTTCTCGGCGGCTGTCTTCAACTGCCCGCAGGCGGCGTCGATGTCGCGCCCCCTCGGCGTGCGGACGGGGGCGCTGATCCCGCCTTCGAAGACGATGTCGGAAAAACGCCTGATCCGCTCCGGGCTCGAACATTCGTAAGGCGCGCCGCCCCAGGGATTGAAGGGGATCAGGTTCACCTTGGCGGGCAGATCGTAATGGCGCAGAAGGCGCACGAGTTCGCGCGCATCCTCGTCGCTGTCGTTCTTGTCCTTCAGCATGACGTATTCAAAGGTGATGCGCCGGGCGTTGGACGCGCCGGGATAATCGGCGCAGGCCTGCAACAATTCCTCGATGCCGTATTTCTTGTTGATCGGCACGATCTCGTCGCGAATATCCTTGGTGACGGCGTGGAGCGACACGGCGAGATTGACGCCGATCTCCTCGCCGCAGCGCGCCATCATCGGCACGACGCCGCTGGTCGACAAGGTGATCCGGCGCTTCGACAGCGCCAGCCCGTCGCCATCCATCACGATCCGCAGCGCATCGCGCACATTGTCGAAATTGTAGAGCGGTTCGCCCATGCCCATCATGACGATATTGGTGAGCAGACGCCCGTCCGAGGTGTAGGCGCTCTCGCTCTCGTCGCCCAGATCGTCCATCCGCCCCTTCGGCCATTCGCCCAGCGCATCGCGCGCGAGCATGACCTGGCCGACGATCTCGCCCGGCGTCAGATTGCGGACGAGGCGCATCGTGCCGGTATGGCAGAACCGGCAATTGAGCGTGCAGCCGACCTGGCTGGAGACGCACAACGTTCCGCGATCCGCGTCGGGGATGAAGACCATCTCGAATTCGTGGCCGTCATCGGTGCGCAGCAGCCATTTGCGGGTCCCGTCCGTCGAATGCTGGGCCTCGACCACATTCGGGCGCCCGATCACGAAGCGTTCCGCAAGCCATGGGCGCATCGTCTTGGCGATATCGGTCATCGCCTCGAAATCGGTGACGCCGCGGTGATAGAGCCAGTGGAACACCTGTTTGGCGCGCAGCTTGGCCTGCTTCGCATCGAGACCGGCATCGGCGAAGAGGGCGCGGATGCGGTCTTTCGACAGGCCGAGCAGGTCGGTGCGGCCATCGGCACGCGGAGTAATGTCGCGCGCGACGGGAACCGGGTCGATCTGCCCGGGGATGCTCATGAGGTTCGTATCGGCCATGGGAGCGCGCCATATAGCGATGTCGGGCAGGTTTTGGAAGCGCGGGTAGGGAAGGGCGCTCAGATGGCTCTCGCAGCAGACGATTGGCGGTTCCCGGCCACTCGCCCGAAAATCCATTCATCTGGCCGCAACAATGTTTCAAAAATGCCACAGTTTCATGTTGTGTGACGTTAATGAAACTACACCGCTTGGGCCGCCGTTTCCTCTCCGTGCCCGACGCGACGCACCGGATGAAAAGCCGATGCCGAGGGTCGCGCTGTTAACGGAGAATACCAATGAAGACCATTACTGCCCTTTTCGCCGCCGCTTCCACCTTCGCGGTTGCAGCCCCCGCCATGGCGCAGAGCGCCGACGCTCCCTTCACCGGGTTCCGCGTCGAAGGCCTTGCCGGTTACGACGTCAGCCAGGCCGGTAGCGATGCGGACAACGAAGCGAACGAGAACGACGACCAGTCGATCGACGGCTTCAACTACGGCATCGGCGCGGGTTACGATTTCAACGCCGGTGGCGTTGTCCTCGGTGTCGAAGCGGAACTGAGCGATTCCACCGCCAAGACCGAGTTCACCAACGGTGATTTCGAAGGCTTCGGCCTCGGCAATGTCGAGACGGGCCGCGACATCTATGTCGGTGCGCGCGCCGGTTTCCTCGCCGCGCCGGACCTGCTGATCTACGGCAAGGGCGGCTACACCAACGCCCGCTACAACATCGAAAGCTCGTTCGACGGTGACGAATATCGCGCCAAGATCGACACCGATGGCTTCCGTATCGGTGCTGGCGCGGAATACGCGCTGAGCGGGAACAGCTTTGCGAAGATCGAATACCGCTATTCGAACTACAGCGATGCCGAACTCGACTTCGAAGGCGACACGCCCGATCAGGATCTGGGCGAGATCGATCTCGACCGTCATCAGGTGATGGTGGGTTACGGCCTGCGCTTCTAAGCGCCGCCTGATCGACGAAAAAAAAAGGGCCGGGGGCGCTTCGAGCGCCTCCGGCTTTTTCGTGTCTAGCGGCGGGCGCAGGCCACGGTCGCGGCGTCCATGGCCGACGATGCGCCGTCGAGTGTGTAGGTGTTGGAGAAGCGCCGACCGCTCCGGTCCACGGAGGAGACCGTCATCCGGCTGGCGGATCGCATCGCCGCGACGATGGCGGCATCCATTGCGCGATCCTGCGCCCAGGCGTCCGCTCCGCCGCCGGTCAGGGTGAAGCGCTTGCCGTTCATGGTCAGCGTAACTGCGGCTGCATCGCGAAGATCGCGCGACAGGCGGAAATGGACCTGACCACGGATCGCGCGGCGCGGCCAGGTCGCGATCGTGGCATAGGGTTCGTGGTCGCGTTGCAGCCGGCTCGGCGCGGGCATGGCGATGGCATAGCAGCGCGGCCCGGCGCCATTGCGAAGTTCGTCGCGAAACGCACCCCAATCGCCGAAGACGCCGAGGCTGTCCTTGGCCTGGAGCGGGGCTGCGGCGGCGAGCAGCGCGACGGCGGCGAGCCTAATCATAGGCGATCTCGATGATTTCCCACTCCTTCACCCCGCCGGGCAGGCGCACGGTCCGCAGATCGCCCAAAGCCGCACCGCGCAGAGCGCGCGCCAGCGGGCTGGTCCAGCCGATCCTGCCCCGGCCTGCGTCCTGTTCGTCATCGCCCACCAGGGTGACGGTGCGGCGCGCATCGTCCTCGTCGGCCAGCGTGACCGTGGCGCCGAAGAACACCCGGCTTTTATCGACCTGTTCATGCGGTTCGATGACGCGGGCGGCCTTCATGCGGCGCGCCAGATGGCCGAGTTCGCGATCGATCTCGCGCATCCGCTTGCGGCCATAGAGATAATCCCCGTTCTCGCTGCGATCGCCATTGCCCGCCGCCCAGTTCACGATTTCGGCGATTTCCGGCCGTTCGGTGCCGAGGAGGTGATCGTAGCGCGCTTTCAACGCGGCATAGCCCGCCGCGCTGATCGGATTGGTCTTGCGCGCAGGGGCGTTGGTATCGGGAGGCGGAGAGGAGGCAGGCATCGCCCGCCTCCTATCGCAGATCAGCGCAGGAAGTCACCAGCCGAGCGTGCGCGGCCATAGGCGGTGCGTTCGGGATAGAGCTGTTCGTAGACCGCCGCATTCTCGATCACGCGCTGGACGTAGTTCTTGGTCTCGAAGAACGGGATCTTCTCGATCCATTCGACCCAGCTGATCGATCCGGTGCGCGGATCGCCGTTCGAGCGCAGCCATTTGTTCACATTGCCCGGCCCTGCATTATAGGCCGCGAAAGCAAGCGGATAGCTGCCGTCGTAATAGCTCACGAGCCGCGTGATGTGATTGGAACCGAGGCGAACATTGTAATTCGCATCGTCGATCAGCGAGGAGGACATGTAGGTCACGCCCGCCTTGTCCGCTTCCTCGCGCGCGGTGCCCGGCATCAGCTGCATCAGGCCGCGCGCGCCCGCATGGCTGATCGCGTTCTGCGCGAACTGGCTTTCCTGTCGCGCGATCGCGTGGACCAGCGTGAATTCGGCGCCCGGGGGGAGCGGCAGGACGGGAAAGCCCTGCGTCACGAATTCGTGATGTCCGTCCGCGCCCGCCGCTTCGGCAACATTGACCGCCAGATCGCGCCGCCCGATTTCGCGGGCGAGATCGGCGACCATCTGGTGTTCTTCCAGCGTGTCTGCCGATTGGGCCAGTTCGCGATAGAACTGGATGCCGGTGCGCCATGGGGCATCGCGGGCGACTTCGCGCACGGCGGCCACGATCGGCTGGGCGGCAAAGGCCTGGCGCGCTTCGGGTGTGGGAACGGTCAGATTGTCTGCGGCGAGCTTGGGGACCGGGCGGCCCAACTCCTTCAGCGCCAACTGGCCGTAGAACCGGTCCGCATATTCGGCGGCCATCTCGTAATAGCGGTTCGCCTCGTCCATCATCCCGGCACGCTTCGCGGCGAGGCCCGCCCAGTAGAACCCCTTGGACCGGGTCTGCGGTGTCTGCGCGGCGGCGCCGTAGCGATAGAACAGTGGCGCGGCACGGCGTCCGTCGCCAAGATCCCACAGGGCGGAAGTTCCGCCGAGCCAGACAAGCGAGGTGTAATCGTCGCGCAGGCGATAGCTGCCCGTGCTGACGTCGAAGCCGGGCGCGAACAGATCGTCGACCGATGCGGCGATCTGGGCCGCCTGGCCGGGACTGGCGCCGCGCGCGACGCTGAGCATTTCGCCGATCATCGCTTCGGGATCGAAAGCAGGCTGCTGGAAGCTCGGGCGACTGGTCAGGAGCGCGATCGCCTGCGGCATCTGGCGCGAGGTGCGGTAGTGGCGCACGAGATTGTAGATATAGCCCGGATCGCTGCGCGCGACATTCGGCGAGAGCGCGGATGTGTCGGGCATCGAACCCTGCAACAGCGACAGGCGCGCCATCGCCAAGGCGCGCGATTGCGGCGAGACACGCACCGCCTGCCGCGCGGCACCTTCGCTGTCGCCCTGCCACAACAGCGCATCCATGCGCGCGTCCTGATCCTCGGCGGAGAAGCGCGTGCCGTAGAGCCCTTGGATATAGGCCTCCGAAGGCCCGCTCATCGTGCCGCCGCGCCATGCGGCGCGAGCCACGTCATACGCCTCGGCCCGGTTCTGTGTGCCGAGCGCGAGAGCATAGCGAGCCTTCGCGCTATTGGTGATCGGCGGGTTGCGATCGAAGAAGGCGACCAGCTGATCGGGCGTGACCGGATCGCGATCCAGCGCGGCCTCTGCACGGCGCTGCAAGCGGTCCTCCTGCGGGAAGCCCTCATAGGTGGTGATGAAATTGGCGTAGGTCGCGAAGGGTAACCCATCCTGCCCGATCAGATATTCCCACCGCTCGATCGCGGGGGCCATCGCGCCCTGCTGCCCCGCAACGAGATTGCTGCGCGCGCGGTCCCAGCTCGATCCGTCCTGCGCGCTGACGATAGATGGGGTCGCCAGCGCGGTGCCGGCGAGAATTGCGGTCTTGAAAACTGTTTTGAGTACCATGCTGGACATAATGTCCCCCCGCTCCTTATCAGGCGCTGAATGAAATCGCGTCGATGCGGCGAATTCGCCCGCATTGTCATGCCTCTAACGCAGGATCCGGGTAAATGTTCACAGGTTCGATTCCCGCTCTGGCGACTCCTTTTCGCGACGGAGCGTTCGACGAGGTCGCTTATCGCAAGCTGATCGACTGGCAGATCGAGAACGGGAGCAAGGGGCTGGTCCCCTGCGGCACAACGGGAGAGGCGTCGACGCTGTCCAATGCCGAGCACCACCGGGTGATCGAGGTCTGTATCGAACAGGCGGCGGGCCGCGTGCCGGTGATCGCGGGCTGCGGCAGCAACGATACCAAGAACGCGCTGCTCCATATGGGGTTTTCGAAGAAGGCGGGGGCGACTGCTGGGCTGTGCGTCGCGCCCTATTACAACCGCCCGAGCCAGACCGGGCTGATCGCCCATTTCAGCTATCTCGCCGAACACAGCGACCTGCCGATCGTGCTCTACAACGTGCCGGGGCGCACCGTCACCGATATCGAGGACGAAACGGTTGTGGAACTGGTGCGCCGCTTCCCCGACCGGATCGTGGCGATCAAGGATGCGAGCGGCGATCTGTCGCGCGTGGCCGATCATCGCATGGGCCTGTCCAAGGATTTCTGCCAATTATCGGGCAATGACGAATTGTGGTTGCCCCATGCGGCGGCGGGCGGATCGGGGTGCATCTCCGTCACCGCGAACGTCGCGCCGAAACTGTGCGCCGAATTTCACGAAGCGATCGCCGCCAACGAACTGGCAAAGGCGCGCGAATTGAACGACCGCCTGTTCCCGCTGCACTACGCGATGTTCTCCGACGCGAGCCCCGCGCCGGTGAAATACGCGCTCAGCCGGGTGCATGACTGGTTCTCGGACGACGTCCGCCTGCCGATCTGCCGCGCCAGCGAGGCCAGCCGCAAGGCGGTGGACGAGGCGCTCGGCATTGCGGGACTGATCTAGAGCAATTCGTCCTCGTCGAGGATCGGCGAGGCCGGGAAGGGCGGATCGCTGACGGCCATCGCCTCGACGATCGAATGCGCGTTTTCCCCGACATGGTCGAGCGCTCCGACCTCGGCGATATGGAACAGGGCATCGCCCTGATTGACCACGGGCAGCGTTGCGTGTCCGATGATGACGCCGTCGATCGGGCTGACGAGTTCGATCCCGTCTTCGCCGAACAGACCGCCGACCACAGCCAGCAGATTGCCCTGGCGCACGATATCGCCCGATTTCCTCACCCGGCGCGAGACTCCGCCGCGCGGCGCGCGCACCCAGTGGGATCGGTTGGCGCGCATCGGGACGGCGGTGTTATCGATCCCGTCGCTCGCCGCGATCATGCCGATATAGGCAAGCACCCGCAGCACGCCCGCCGCCCCAACGCCGATCGAATAGCGATCGAAACGGAGCGCCTCGCCTGCTTCCAGGAGAAGCATCGGCACCTCGCGCTCGGCGGCCAGAGCCCGCATCGATCCGGGCCGCAGCGGGCTTTCGACGATGATCGGCGCGCCGAAGGCCATGGCCAGTTCGGTCAGATAGGGACTGCCCGAGGCGATCCGTATCTGCGGCAGATTGTAGCGGTGGACTGCGGCGGTGTGCATATCGATGCCGAGCGTGCAGCGTTCGATCACATTGGCGAGGAAGCAATGCGCGAGCTGCGCAGCGAGGCTACCCCCCTCATGGCCCGGAAAGCTGCGATTGAGATCGCGCCGGTCGGGCAGATAGCGGCTGTGCGCGGCGAAGCCGTAGATATTGACGGCGGGCGCCAGAATCACCGTGCCCGAAAGGTGTTCCGGCATGAGATGGTCGAGCAGGCGCTGGACGATGGCGGTGCCGACGATCTCGTCCCCGTGGATGCCCGCACTCACGAAAACGCATGGGCCGCGTTTGGCCCCATGCAGCACTTTCAGCGCCAGCGAGGAATCGAGGCCCGTGACCTGCTGGCTGACCGGGATCGTCAGGATCTCGCTCGTTCCGGGTGCGATGCTGCGATCGTGGATGGCGAAGGGGGCGGGCGCGTTGTGCGAACTCATGCGGAGATTTAGGGACGCCGGGGCAGCCATGCGCAAGCGAAAAAGCGCGCGTCGCGCTGGTCGTGGAAAAAACGGGCGGGGCGGGGGCGGCTAACTTGCGCGACTCGCGACCCCCGCCATAGCCTGCCGCCCATGACCGATACCTTTTCCGCCCTGTCCGACCCAACGCGGCGGCTGCTGCTCGATCGCTTGAGCGAGCGGGGCGGGATGACGCTGTCGGACCTGTCGGAAGACCTGCCGATCACGCGTCAGGCGGTGGCCAAGCACCTCGCCGTGCTGGAAGCGGCCGAACTGGTCGCTTCCGAGCGTGACGGGCGCTGCAAGCGACATTACCTTAACCCGATCCCGCTGGCCAAGATGGCGCGCCGCTGGCTGGGACGGTTCGAGGAGGTTCCGCTCGGTTCGATGGCGGGGTTTCAGGGCGCTTACGGTCGAAGCGGGCGAACATCGGCTCGCGAGGCAGCGGCTCATTCATAGCTGACCACCTCGAATTCGATCCCGTCCCAGTCGAGGAAATAGAAGCTGCGCGGGCCGGGATCGTATTGCCCCTGATTGAAGGGACGAAGACCGGCCTGCACGACCAGTTTTTCCGCCGCATCCAGATCGCTGACCGCGATCCCGATATGGTTCATCGGCGCGCCCTTGCCGAACCCGGCAGCGACGTCCGGATTGGTGTAAATCGCGAGATAGGCCTGCGCATCGCCGAGATGGATGGTGCGTCCGCCAGCCATGGCTGGGCCTTCCCATCGGCGGGTCCATCCGGTGATCTGGGCGATCAGATCGGCGAGCCGGTCCGGGTCGCTCGACGAGATATTGACGTGTTCGAGCCGGGCGAAAACGTGGGTTCGATCGGGCATGGACATCTCCATCCGAACCGCCGCGTGTGCCCGCTTCGACAGTGAGGCAGGCTTCCCATGCGGCAGGTCCGGTGCCCGCATTCATGCAACCTCAAGTTTGCTTGAGGTCAAGCTGCAACGTCGCTATGACTGTGATCGATGGGACCGAACGACACACTTTCGATAGGTGAACTCGCCCGCCGCACCGGGCTCAGCGTCTCCGCGATCCGCTTCTACGAGGACAAGGGGCTGATCGAACCGATGCGTACCGGCGGCAATCAGCGGCGCTTTCTGCGCAGCGACATCCGGCGGCTGAGCTTCATCCTGATCGTCCAGAAGCTCGGCCTCTCGCTCGAAGAGATCGGCGAACATCTCCGCGCGCTTCCCAAGGGTCGCACGCCGAGCAGTTTCGACTGGTGGAAGATCAGCGAAGCGATCCGCGGCGGGCTGGACGAGCGCATCGCGCAATTGCAGGCGATGCGCGACAATCTCGACGGATGTATCGGCTGCGGCTGCCTGAGCCTCAAGACCTGCCAGATCTACAATCCGCAGGACATCGCCGCCGAGGGCGGGGCGGGGCCGCGCATCCTGCGTTAGGTATCCGGCCCAAGCTCGGGATCGAGATCGCGCGGGCGCGCGAAGTGGACGAGCTTGCCGCATTCCGGTGCCAATTCCGCCCAATCGTCGATATCCAGTTCGAAGACAGCGTAGCTCGCGGTCGGGAATTTCACCTTCGCTTCGTCGAACAGGGCGTTCTCATGCGCGGGCGCGACCAGTTCGAGGACCATGTCACCCAGACCGGGATTATGGGCCGCGATCAGCACGGCCTTGCCGCTGGCCTGATGCAGCACGTCCATCATCGTGTCGGTCCCGGCGAGATAGAGGCGGCGGTCCCATTCGGGGGACAGTTCGGGCAGAGCCTCCTCGAGCGTCGTCTTCACCCGCTGGGCAGGGCTGGCGATCAGTGTGTCCCATTTGATCCCGTGATCGCGGATATGATCGCCCATCAGCCGCGCGCCCTTGCGCCCGCGCGCGTTCAACCCGCGATCGAAATCGCGCGTGTCGCCATCGCTCCAATCCGATTTTGCATGACGCATCAGGCCGAGGATCTTCACGCGCTTTCCTTGCTCTCTTTGGCCGTTTCGCCACCCGGCACCGCATGAACACCTTGCGCGACCCGCTGTAAAGCTTCCGCGAGCGTCAGGCGAAGGACCGGGGTGCCATCGGGGAAAGCGGAGAGGAAGCGCGAGGGGAAGGCGGAGGAGAGGACGACGAAATGGCCAGCATCCTCGCGCGTGCGGATCAGGCGTCCGAACGCCTGGGCGAGGCGGGCGCGGATGATGCGATCGTCATGCCCCTTGGCGCCGCCGGGCTCGTCCGCGGCGGCGGCGCGACGCGCCCGGTGGAGAATGGTCGGGCGCGGCCAGGGCACGCTTGCCATTACGACGCAGCGCAAGCTGCGCCCCGGCACGTCCACCCCGTCGCGCAGCGCATCGGTGCCGAGCAGGCTGGCGCGCGGATCGTCGCGGAAGATGTCGGTGAGCGTGCCGGTGTCGATCGGATCGACATGCTGGGCGTAGAGCGGCAGGCCAGCGCGCGCGAGCCGGTCGGCGATGCGGCCATGCACCGCGCGCATCCGCCTTATCGCGGTGAAAAGGCCGAGCACGCCGCCATCCGATGCCTCGATCAACCGCGCATAAGCACCGGCGAGCCCGGCAATATCGCCGCGCCTGATATCGGTCACGATCAGGACCTCGGCACGGTTGGCGTAATCGAACGGGCTGTCCGATTGGCTGGTGCGCGGCGCGATTTCGAGATGCGGGGCACCGCTGCGCGCCACGGCGTGCGGCCAGTCCGGCCCATCCTCGCCGCGATCTGTTAGCGTTGCGCTGGTCAGCATCACGCCATGCGCAGGCTCGAGCACGGTGCGGGCGAAGGGCTTCATCGGATCGACCCAATGGCGATGCAGCCCGACATCGAATTCGCGCGCATCATTGCGATCGACAGCCAGCCAGTCGACGAAATCAGGGTCCGCCGGGCCGCCGAGCCGCGACAGCAACGCCTCCCACGCGGCCAGCAGGTCGATCCTCCAGGCGAGCGAATGGCGCGCCCCTTCGATCCGGGCGCGCCCCTGTCCATCGAGCCAGTCCGGCGCATCCGCGATGATGGCCTCCAGCCGGCCCGCCAGCTTCATCAGCGGTGTGCGGATCGCGGCGAGGGCCTGCGCCGCCGTGCCCGCCGCCTCAACCAGCTCGCCGGGGAGCGATGCGGTTTCGGTCTCGATCCCGTATCCCGCCTCCTGCCCGCTTTCGTCGCGCGCATAGGTCGTGGCGCGGACCTGGGCGAGCAGGGCCTCGACGGGGCCCAAAGGAGCGCCCTCCGCCAATCGGCCCAGCCAGCCTTCCGAGGGGAGGTCCTGCGCCGCGGCAACCGCCGCCTCGACCGCCTCGCCGCCCGCATCGTCATAGCTGGCGACATCGGCGAGCCGCGCGGCAAGGCCCCGGCGCCGCCCGCGATTGCCGCGTTCCGGCCCGACGATCCAGCGCCGAAGTTCGATGCTTTCCTGTCCCGTGAGCGCGGCGGAAAAGGTCGAATCGGCGGCGTCGAAGACGTGGTGGCCCTCGTCGAACACGATGCGCGTCGGGCGCTGCGCGTGATCTCTACCCCGCGCGGCGTTGACCATCACGAGAGCGTGGTTGGCGATGACGAGATCGGCCTGCGCGCTCGCCCGCGCGCTGCGTTCGATGAAGCATTTCCGGTAATGCGGACACCCGGCATAGACGCATTCGCCGCGCTGGTCGGTCAGCGCGGCGATCCCGCGCTTCCTGAACAGCGTGCCGAGCCAGCCGGGAAGATCCCCGCCGATCATGTCGCCATCTTGCGAATAGGCAGCCCAGCGCGCGACCAGCTGCGCAAGAATAGCGGGGCGACCTGCGAAGCCGCCTTGCAGCGCATCTTCGAGATTGAGCAGGCAGAGATAATTCTCGCGCCCCTTGCGCACCACCACCGGGCGCGATCCATCGGCGCGCCGTTCCGGCCAGGCGCGGCTGCTTTCCTTGCGCAACTGGCGCTGCAAGTTCTTGGTGTAAGTAGAGACCCAGACCGTTCCGCCCGATCGTTCCGCCCAGAGCGAGGCGGGGGCGAGATAGCCCAGCGTCTTGCCGATCCCGGTCCCGGCCTGGGCGAGTAGGACATGGGGCCTCCTGTCCTGTGCACGCGGCGCGAAAACGCCGCCCGCGCCGCGCGCGAACAGGCGCTGCCCCTCACGCTTTTCGGCGCCTTCGCCGGTCAGGCGTTCCAGCTTGCCCTCGATCGCCAATTCGTCGAGCGCGACCTGCTGGGGCTGTGCGCGTTCGGGCGCCTCCTCCCATTCGGGCAGGCGCGAGAACAGCCATTTCTCCGCACGTTCGGGTTTCTTGATGTGAGGGCCGAGCACCTGCGCCCAGGGCCAGCGCAGCCGGGTCAGCGATTGCAGAGAGGACCATGCGCCCTCCCGCTCGGCCCAATCGCCGCTCGCGCAGATCTCGAGCAGACGCGCGGCCGCTCTCTGAAGCAACAGCGGCACCGCATCGTCGCTACCTGGCACAGTGAGATCGAGCGCCTCGGCCAGCCCCTTGGGTGTCGGCACGCAGAACCGCGCTGGCCTCACGAAAGCGAACAGCTCCAGAAGATCGAGCCCGGACAAATCGGGATAGCCCAGACGATTGGCGACCAGCGGCGCGTTCAGCAGCAAGAGGGGAGTGTCGGCGGCGGCCATCACCGCCTCGCCCTTGGAACAGCCGCGCGTTTCCCCATTCGCATCGCGCAGCCATGTGCCCCCATGGCTGGCATGGATCGCGGGGAGGGCCAGGGGTTCGACGGCAGGCTCGGTCACGAAAGGTGCTATTCCAAGCCTGGAACGAAAAGTAAACAAGACTGGCCGCCGATCCGCGCCGCGTTGTGTGGTTCGCACTTGCAACAGCGCGGAAATTCACGGAAAAGCGCGGGCGATGACCATGACCGACCTGATGACCGCCGCCAATTCCTCCAAAGCCTGGCCCTTCCAGGAGGCGCAGAAGCTGTTGAAGCGCTATCCCGACGGTGCCAAGCCTGACGGATCGCCGGTCCTGTTCGAGACCGGCTACGGCCCCAGCGGCCTGCCGCATATCGGCACGTTCCAGGAAGTGCTGCGCACCACGCTCGTCCGCCGCGCGTTCGAGGCGCTGATCGGCGCGAAGCCGGAAGACGGCAAGACGCGGCTGGTGGCCTTCAGCGACGATATGGACGGGTTGCGCAAGGTCCCCGACAATGTGCCCAACCAGCAGTTGTTGCAGGACAATCTGCACCTGCCCCTGAGCCGGGTGCCGAACCCGTTCGACACCGATCACGCCAGCTTCGCCGCGCACAACAACGCGATGCTGCGCGAATTTCTCGATCGGTTCGGCTTCGATTACGAATTCGTATCGGCCAGCGATCGCTACAATTCGGGCGCTTTCGACGATGCGCTGCGCGAGGTCCTGCGCAAGAATCGGGCGATCCTCGACATCATGCTGCCCACCTTGCGGGCCGAACGCGCGGCGACCTATTCGCCGATCATGCCGATCAGCCCCACGACCGGGCGCGTGTTGCAGGTGCCGGTCGAGGTCGTGGATGCCGAGGCCGGAACGGTCCGCTTCACCGACGAGGATGGGAGCGAAATCGAACAATCCGCGCTGGGCGGCATGGCCAAGCTTCAGTGGAAGGTGGATTTCGCCATGCGCTGGGTGGCGCAGGGCGTCGACTATGAAATGTATGGCAAGGACCTGACCGATACCGGCATCCAGTCGGGCAAGATCGCGCAGGTCCTGGGCGGCAGAAAACCCGAAGGGCTGATCTACGAGCTGTTCCTGGACGAGAACGGCGAGAAAATCTCGAAGTCGAAGGGCAACGGCCTCACGATCGAGCAATGGCTCGAATATGGGAGCGAGGATTCGCTCGGCTTCTACATTTTCCCCAATCCCAAGAGCGCGAAGCAGCTGCATGGCGGCGTGATCCCGCGCGCGGTGGACGATTACTGGCAATTCCGCGAGCGGCTGGCCGAACAGGATCTGGACAAGCAGCTCGGCAATCCGGTCTGGCATCTGGCGCGCGCGAATGGCGGGTTCGTGGGTAGCGAAGCACCGGGCGCGGGCGACAGCCTGCCGGTGACCTACGCTTTGCTGTTGAACCTCGTCGGCGTTTTGGGTGCGCAGGCGGATCGCGATCAGGTGTGGTCGTATCTGGGCAATTACATCGCCGATCCCGATCCCTCGGCGCATCCCGAACTCGACGCGCTGGTGGACAAGGCGCTGGCCTATAACCGCGATTTCGTCGCGCCCTCGCTCCAGCGCCGCAAGCCTGAACAGAATGAAGCGGCGGCGTTGCAAAGACTCGACCAAGAACTGGGCGGGATGGCGCAGGGGACCTCGGCCGAAGACATCCAGACTGCGATCTATGAAATAGGCAAGGATGAAGCCTACGGTTTCGAATCCCTTCGCGATTGGTTTAAGGCATTATATCAAACTTTATTGGGCAGCGATCAGGGCCCGCGTATGGGTAGCTTCGTCGCTCTTTACGGGATCGACAATACACGTGCTTTGATAAAGGATGCACTGGGGGACTGAACCCTGGGCAGGGATTCGCAACATGGCGGAGAGTGACGATGCAACAGGCGGGAACGCGGGCGATGCGGGGCATTCCGCGCGTCTGTCCTCGCTGCGTCTCACGGCCGACCAATTGTTTTTGCAGACCACCGCGCAGACCCGGATGGCGCAGTGCATTTCCGATCCGCATCAGCCCGATTGCCCGATCGTCTATTGCAACCAGGCTTTCGTCGACCTGACGGGTTACCCGATCGACGAGATCATCGGGCGCAATTGCCGGTTCCTCCAGGGAGAAAAGACCGCGCCTTCCGCCGTGGCGCGCCTGCGCAGCGCGGTCGAGCAGCGCGTCTATACCGTGGTCGACATCCTGAACTACCGCAAGGATGGCACGTCGTTCTGGAACGCGGTTCACGTCGGGCCGATCTATAACCCCGAAGGCGAGCTTGAGTATTTCTTCGGCTCGCAATGGGATGTCAGCGAATTGCTGGCCGCGCGCGATACGATCGTGGAGAACGACCGGGTGGCGGATGAATTGCGCCATCGCACCGACAATCTGTTCGCCGTTCTGACCGCGATCGTGCGCCTGTCGGCTCGGGGCGCGGAAGAGGTCGAGGAACTATCCGAAAAGGTCCAGCGCCGCATCGAAGCGCTGGCGGCCGCCCACCGGGTTTCCCTCTCGGCCACGGGAATGGACAGCGATTCCTCCGACCTGCGCACCTTGGTCGAGGCGGTGATGAAGCCCTATCGCAGTTCCAATGCCGACCGGATCGATATCGTGGGCGACACGTTCGAACTGCCGCGCAAACACGTCACGCCGCTCGGGCTCAGCCTGCACGAACTGGCGACGAACGCCATCAAATACGGCGCCCTGTCGCGTGGCGACGGGCGGGTCCATATCGACTGGGAGGTCGAGGACGATTTCATCGTGGTTCACTGGATCGAGCTGCTGGGCCAGGCCATCGGCCTGTCCGATGGGGGCCGGGATGCGATCAGCAAAGGGACCGGCACGCGGCTGATGCAGGGCGTGATCGGCGGTATCGGTGGAACGGTGGAAAGCCGGCTGGAACCCGAAGGCTTGCGCGCGACGATCCGCGTGCCGCGCAAGGTGCAGACCTAACTCGGTAACGGCTCGAACCGACTGCAACTACCGGAGGATCAGCTCCACTCGCGGGTGCGATACCATTTGGTCAGCACGTATTTCTGTCCCTTCACCACCGGCGTCCCGGCATGAAGCGTCGCTTCGTTGGGCGTCCCGTCGGGCAGGGCGTTGTTCCAGATCAGCAGGACGCCGGGTTCGGGTTCGATCGCCGCTTCGATCTCGGGGAAGAAGGTGTGTCCGCCTTCCTCCACCTTGTTGAGGAAGGCCATGGCGGTCCAGCTGCGCTGGCCTCCGCGTTCGTTTTCCAGTTTCCAGTAAGGCTGGTCGGTATAGAACCAGTCATTGTGCGGCTTGAATTCCTGGCCGGGGAGGTAGCGCTGCCCCTGGATCGATTCCCCGAAGCGCGGATCGATCCCCAGCAGATCGTCGATCCGGCGCGAGACGCTTTTGACGAAAGCATGGGACGGGTCGAGATCGCCTGAATAGGAGGTGCGAAACCCTTTCGCATAGTCCTGATCGTGCAACTGGCTGGGCCTCGCGATCGCATCGATCATGGCGATCAGCCGCTCGCATTCGGAAGGCGACAGAAAGCCGCCGAGCGCGAAAATCTCGGCATCTTCGGTCGGGAAGCGATAGATCCCGGTGTCCTGCGCCAGCCGTTCGCGAACCTGCGCGCCGACGCGTTTGAGCGCGGCGCGATCGGGGTTGGGCAGGGAGGACGTGTCATAAGTCGCGCTGGAGGCCATGTTCAGGGATGTAGCAAACACCCTGCCTGCCGCAAGACATCCCTTGCGGAAGGCAGGATGGTCGTTAATCCATGGGTGCCGCACGGATAAGCAGGAGGGGTCCATGCCGAACACCAATACCAATCGTCGATATTCTGTCGGCGCCATGATCTTTCACTGGACCATCGCAATCGCCGTCATCGTGAACTGGCGGATCGCAGAGGCGGCCCATCATGCCCAGGGTGCCGACAGGGGCGCCATCTTCGCCAATCACAAGGCTTTGGGCATTCTCATCCTGGCCCTGACGCTGGGGCGGCTCGTCTGGCGCTGGACCCACCCGGTCCCTCCCTTGCCCTCGGATCTTGCCAAGTGGGAACAGGTGTTGGCGCGCGTGGTGCACGTCATCTTCTATGTGCTGCTGATCGCTCTTCCGCTGGGCGCATGGATCGCCAATTCCCTCACCGGACGCGCGATCGACATGTTCGGCCTGTTCACGATCCCGCCGCTACCGATTGGGAAGAACGATGCGTTGGGCAGCGCGCTGTTTTCGGCTCACGGAACCGGCGGGTCGATCTTCATCTATCTGATCGGCCTGCATATTCTCGGCGCGCTCAAGCACACCTTCTTCGACAGGAATGGCGGCATCTTCCGTATGCTGCCCTTCGGAAAAGTCTAGCGAGACCCAAAAAGAGGCCCCCGGCCCACAATCGTGCGCGGGGCAGGGGGCCAGTCCTCCGGCAGACCACTCTCAAAGCCACCGGAGATTTCAGACACGACTACCAGAAGAAGTCGTAGATCACGTCGACCACTTCGCCGCTGTAGATATCGACCAGCAGGACATCGTCGTAATAGCGCACCCAGCGATAGGGGCCGTAGACTTCGGGCAGGCGATAACGCCACGGATCGTTGATATAATAGCGGTTGGAATAGAAGCCGCTGCCGAGAGTGAAACCGATCGAAATCCGGCTGTAGCGGTGATTGCGATAGGGCGAATAATACCGGCCGATATTGAACAGGCTGCGATTGGCGGCGCGATATCGATGCCAGTCATAGCGCTGGTTGCGGCGCCAGTCGCTGCGGTTCCAGACACGGTAATCGTTCCAACGGCGTCCGTCGTAATAGCGGCCATAGCCATTGCGATAGGCCTGACGCTGGTCGCGATAGCGGCTCTGATCCCAGCTTCGCTGGTCGCGATAGCGGCTCTGATCGCGCTGATCGCGCCAGTTCCGCTGGTCGCGATAGGCGTCGCGGCGGTCCTGCTGCCGGTCTCGCGCATCCTCGCGGCGATCCTGCCGGCGCTCGCGCCAATCCTCGCGCCGATCCTGCTGACGCTCGCGCCAATCCTGCTGCCGTTCGCGAGCGTCCTCGCGCCGCTCGCGCCAATTGCTCCCAGAGGAGCTGCGCTGGTCGCGCGCATCCTGGCGCACGTCACGGCGGGCCGCATCGGCGCGGGCCTGTTCGCGAAGCGCTTCGTTGGCGCGGCGGAAGACGTTGCCGTCCCGCGAGTCCCCCTGGCCCGAACGATCGGGACGCTGTGCGCGCTGCTGAGTTTCGGCGCGGCGCGCTTCCTGGGCTCGCTGAGCGCGGGCGGGTGCGACCGCAGCATCGGGCGCGGCGGCCCGCTCGCGAAGCACCTGACGGCGTTCACTGCGCTCGCTGCGCCCACGACGATACTGGTCGCGATCCTGCGCGAGTTCCGCAGCCTGCGCCGATACGCCGGTATCGATCGCCACCATCGGCGCGTCGAAATCGACGGCGGGGGCAGCCGAGGCCGGTATGGCCGAGAAGCCGAGCGCAACCGCCAAGGCCCCCAAGGCGCTGCCTTTCAATAGGATATTCGTCATGGAGCTTGTGTCCTTCCCCGTGGAAAGCCGCCCCACCATTGCGGCTTGAATGATCGCCGATGCGATAAATGGTGCAATATCGGTCCGGCCATGACGCGAAACTGAACCGGGTGCAACGCTTATTGTTCATATTTGCGCGCCGAACTATGAACGATGTGGTGATTGACAGCTTGGTCGCGACGCTGTCTCACCTATCGGATGTTCGACACTCTCGACGCCGTCCGAACCGATATCGCCCAGCGCCTGAAGCGCGGCGCGAGCGATCGGAAATCGGCCTTCCATTGCCCCGCTATTGCCACTGCGGATGCCGACGCCCGGATCATGGTCCTGCGCGCCTTTGACGAGGATGCATGGACCCTGCGCTTCAACACCGATGCCCGCGCTCCCAAGGTGTCGGTGATCGGTGAAAGCGCGCCGGTGGGTGTGCTGTTCTACGATGCCGGAGCGAAGATCCAGCTCCGCTGCCGGGGCACCGGACGGATCGAGCACTATGGCCCCATCGCCGACGCCGCATGGGAGGAAGCGACCAATTTCGCGCGGCGCTGCTATCTGGGTGACGGCCCCGGCGCGGTATCGGACGGACCGACAAGCGGGCTTCCCGAGCGGTTCGAAGGGGTCGAGCCCAGCGACGAAGACCTGGAACCAGCGCGCGAGAATTTCGCGGTGCTGCTGGTCACGGTCGAGGAAGCGGACTGGTTCTACCTGTCCAATGACGGCCATGTGCGCGCGCAATTCCTGCACGGCAAAGGCCGATGGGTGGCGCCCTAAAATACTGATAGGCGGCGGGCGATCATGCCCGCCGCCCAAGCTTCACGCAGCCTGCTTGATATCGCGCAGCGTGATGTCGAAAGTAAGGTCCTCGCCCGCGAGCGGGTGATTTCCGTCGGCCTTGACGGCCGTTTCGCCCACCTCGACGACATAGAGCGTCATCGGCTGGCCATCGGGCGATTGCGCCTGCAAGGCCATTCCCGGCCGCGGGGCGGGTTCGGGCGGCAGGTTCTCGCGCGGAATGTCGACCACGAGCGCGTCCTGGCGCTGCCCGAAGGCGCTGTCGCAGGGGATGGAGA
>Ga0114912_1000369_pt1 | contig 23588 bp, 12 predicted proteins | sample MalvirDeepMed_51_FD_89713 | JGI IMG/M metagenome (GOLD analysis project Ga0114912, IMG submission 89713) | Marine viral communities from the Global Malaspina Expedition - Malaspina viral metaG DeepMed_51 | ecosystem: Environmental > Aquatic > Marine > Oceanic | place: Mediterranean Sea...
ATACTAAATCATTTGAAGATACTGCTAAATCCGGAAACGCCATTATAATTCATTATAGTTTATTTTTTTTTAATCAAGTCTAATAAAAATTGTGCTCTTACTCTTAACAGAAATCTTTGACGATTCTGTTCCATATGCTTTTACAGAAGTTTGAGTTGTGAGAATGAAAGGTATTACATGACACCCGTTGCAATCATCATCTTGGTTTCTGACCTGTGTTATGGATGCAGTTCCCCCAAAAGGATTAGTAAGGATAGCCCCAGTCGTCGCATCCTGAACTCCAAATGAGGAAGTTAGGTTCATACCAGACTTGGCAAAATTAGTGTATTCAAAATTTATCATAGCCAACCAAGTTCCAGGCTCTAAAGAAACAGATAAAGTTTGATGATCCGCGTTAGGATCTTGTGGACTGAAAGCTGTTCTAATTTTACCAAAATTCTCAAAGTCTCCCACAGTCTGTACATCCGGGATGGAATTCTTAACACTATCTAATTCGGTTAAAACTGCATCTAACTCTGTTTTAGTAACAAAAGGATTTTCAATATTAGGAGCTCTGGAAACAGCAATAGCCTGTCTTTCATCTAAAGTAAGCTCTGCTCCTCTAAAGAAAGGTCTAATATCAAGAATTTGATTATCAAGTAAAGCTGTTCCGGCTTGATACCCGGTGTTAACAAGAACGTAGCAAAGAGGGACACTGAATTGTAAGGTTTCTTCCGTAGATTGAACAACTCCGTCAATTATTTGTTCAGCTGCATTGTAAAGATCATCCGGCAAAGGAATAGAAGCGGCTATTCGCTGTCCCGTTTCAAAATCGAATTTATGAGTATGCGTTGCATGCTTAGCATCATTTGAATCATTATCGGAATCTTTAGTATTCATCCCTCCTTCATTAAGGGAGAACATTCTACTACCTGCGTAAGAGCTTCCAAAACCTGCTCCTTTAATTAAGAAGAGATAAGGATCGGGAGCGGCAGCTATGCCGATTAAATCAACTCTAACTGAAGGTATAGCGGATCCTCCTACACTTTCTAATTCAAAATCACCTTCTGAAAACCTAGGTATATCAATAGCTTTGTCTGTTCCATCCGAATTAGGCATAAACTGGTACATTTCTAATCTAGCAGGATAATTAAAAGATCTGTTTGTAGCTCTATAACTGCTTAAAGGATCTCCAACTATTGTTTGCCCGGGGTTTGATTCTTTTTCGAATAACCCGTTACTGTCTTCAGGGGCAAGGGAAGTTCTTGCCGAGAATATGCCTGGAGTTACATAAATTTTACCATCATTTCCGCTTACATAAGGAAGCAAGTCGTCAAAAGCTTCTCTTCCTACTGCAGTAGCAGAATTATTTTTAGAAATTCTAATTTTTTTAATTCTGTCTTTAGCTTTTTTAGCGAAATTTCTTAATTGCTCTAGAGTTACTCCGGGGGCAAGAGCAAGAATAGCTTCTTCCAAATTTTTGTCATTTTGAACAAGATCTCTTAAAGGTAAGTTATCTACCTCGAAATAATAAGGGTCATTTGCCTTATAATATCGAATATTCTCATTAATTATTGAGCCCATTTTTTTATGTTAATCGTTTCAAATCGAATCTATTCAAAGATCGAACACCTACTCCGTTTCCTGTGAAAGTAACATCTAGTTCATCACTATAACTTCTATTTCCCAACCCTATAAAAGATAATTGCCCTAGATGGGGTTGTGATATATGTTTAGCATTCGCAAATAATCGAGAAGATTCTATATCCATATAGTTCCTATTTTTAGCTGTTTTGTCCAGGAAATTCGCAGCAATACTTCCTGGATTAAACGCAAAAGAAGAAGCTACTAAAACCCCTCCTGCAGCACTTGCAGGGTAGGAGTCGTCTCCCGCTGCTCCTGAAGAAATCATATAGGTTATATTTTCTGGATTATCTACAAACTGACCCCATGATGACGAGGGGGAATATCCTTGGGAAATAAGCTGTCCTATAACGCTTCTTTGTAAATTTCCGCCTTCTCCACTAGGGATTAGTGCGTCAGTAAAGCCTGGAGTTCCTACCATTAGTCTGAAATACCCTACATTGGATGCGTCGTTTGTCCCTGGTGTTCCGCTTGCAATTCTCCCGTCTTCTCCAAAATCGTCTAGGAACATTTGTTCGTAATTTGATCCTGCATCAAAATTATTTTGGTCCATCCAAAGCCCGGAAGGTCCATGATAATCATGAGCACTTCCGTCCACCCCGCTTAAAGTTAAACGTGTACATTCTATTTTTGATTGATCGGCAATATTCCACAAGTGAGGTCTTTCACATGTTCCTGCTAACAAATCATAAAAAGCACCGCTGACAGAATCTGTAGTAACACTAGGTTTAAAATTAACTTCATTCATTTTAACAAGAGAGTTTCCAACTGCTCTAATACACATACCCCCGGTAGAATGTTCTCCTAATTCAGCTTCTGTTCCAATTTCTGGGGTATTATTACCGACGGAGGAAGCAGTTAAAGCTAGGAAGTGGGTTTGAGAAATAGCATTTTGAGTGAAACCGTTTGGATATAATTTAATATATCCTCCACTAACCGCAAGTTGATCTCCTATGTTGTATCCTCTATCTCCTGCACTGTCTAGATTATAACCAAGGTTAGGTTCTCTACTTATAGGATTTCCTATAAACTCACACTTCAGCAAAGAATTATTATTAACCACTATGCAACTTCTCGTAGAATGAATTTCAAGTTTAGTATGAGAGGGTCCTGCGGAAGCATTAGAATAAGCCATATCAATCATGGATCCATCCCCAAAAGGATACTCTGGAGGAATTATTTCAATAACTGAATAGTCCTCAGCATGTAAACCAATACCTAATCTTGTTATTTTTGTGGGACCTGTAATTTTTATTTTAGAATTATTCTTAGCGCACACTGCCGACTTCGTCCAAGAACCATTCAGGTGGTGCTGAGCATCTACAGAACTTACATCGGTTGAGATTGCACTTTCATCACCATAAAACTCAGTCGTTAAAGTTGTAACTTGGCCAGCGTCGTTAAGACCTCTTAAAGTGATTTCAGAATTATCTCTTGCTAAAGCACAATGTCCGTAAATGGCAACGTAAGCATACGCAGAGCTGACATCTAAAGTTCCATTTGTTTTTCTTAAAGCGGGAGCCATATAGTCTAAATTGAAGATTTCAGCTGTTGAATTATCTTTAACTAAAATTCCTGGCATTGCTCCAGTCAAAAGACTATGTTTGAATAAGGTCTCGTCAACAGAAGAGAGAGCTAAACTATTTTCTACAGGGCATCCGTGGTGGGAGCTACTAGCAGTCCATTCTCCAAATTGAGAGGTTAGGAAGGAGTCATTATAATCTTTGTACTGTTCCGGAAGAAAAGGTTTAAAAGTAGACTTTGAAACAAGAGTTAAATTTTGACCATTATTTGTAATGGAAAACTGACCTCTCTTTAAAGGGTCTGTAGAAACTCTATTAACTTTAATGTTTCTAAAACCATATTTAACATCACTATTGTCTGCGTATATTCCTGATTTTTGATTATCTTCAACAGCAAAAATATGAGAAGTTAATATTGAATTTTTAAGATAAGCTCCGTTATATCCGTTTCTCGCACAATCAACAGCCCCTACCCAAGTTAATTCTGAATCTCGTAACTCAATTCCATTGTAATTATTATAAATTGCCTGTAAATGTTGAGTTTCCATAGAACCATATCCGCTATTAACGTCGAAAGAGCCTCCTTTGATACAAGAGTTCAAAGAGAATAACCCTACTCCATTACCAAAAAGAATTTTTGGATAATTTCCTGAGTATGTAAGTCCTGACGCGCTTTCAAACAAGACATAACTATTTAAGGCTTTTATACCATAACCAGCCGACTCTTGTTGCTCCGCACCTACAAGATACAAATCTTTAGTAGCTATATGGAATCTATCTACATTACTAGCTGCATAATTTCTTGCAGCACAAATACTTTCTTGTATATTTACGTTTGAATTTCTAAAGCAGAAACCTGCTTGACTATTTCTCAAACTAGTACAATTCTTTAATTTTACTGTTGAGTTTCTAATTTGAAACCCTTCCGTTGTATTATGTTCCAAAGTAGACCCTATTCCGCTTGCTCCGTCAACACATATATTTTCTAGAACAATGTCTCCTTCACAGGATTCAAGTTTTACTTGTGTGAAATAACTTCCATAATAAATACCCCAATCAAATTTAGAACCAGATCCTGTCCCTGTGTTAACACTTTTTCTTATAGAAACTCCGGAAGTTGGATCATCTGTGCCTAAAAATAATTCGGATCCCCTTCCATTTTGTGTCCTTGGATGAGGATCATAACCAGAAATACTTAAATCAGAACTAACACTATAATTGCTTGCGTGTCTGGCATGACTAGTATCGTAAATAAAGTCAACTCCAGCATGAGCGACGGAGTCTCTAATCTCTAAAGATACGAAGTCAGTTGCTTCGTCCTGAGCGTTGTGCGGGGCTTTCATAAAATAGCCTCTTGCATACTTTTTCCATTCTGTATCATCATAACTAGCAATGCTTAAATGGTGAGAACTAGCGTTAATAATAGAGTCCCAACCTCCGTCGTCTATAGATCCGCTGGCTACATAATGATTTATGTTGTCATAATAAGGGGCTTGTACAGGGTTCTCTGTCCAAGCAAGAGGAGTATATCCTACATTTCTATTAACAACTCTTAATGCTCCTGCTCCTTCTGTCGTTATTCCATTAAGGTTAAGTCCGCTTAAACTTCCATAAGCACAAAGTTCAACTAATAGAGGATAAGTCAATCTTTTAGGTATCCTGGAGGTTATATCTTCGATATCAGCGAAAATATTAGAACTAGGATCTCCTGCGGTTGAGGATAATACAAAAGTAACTCCTTCCACAGCAGAAGTTGGACTTCCTAACATTTTAAACAAGAAATTATCTCTTTCTTGGAGATCAGCTATGGGGATATTATCTTGTTGCCAATTATAAAAACCACTTGCATCATGTAAAAAGACACTAGCTGTGTAATCCCCGATTACAACGGGACCTCCGCTAACTCCACTTAAATCGTTATAATCAGAATATGCCATTTGTTAAAATTCTATTGTCCATCTAAAAATTAAGGAAAACTGATTTGTTTTCCAAATACCTCTGTTATCATTATTTGAGTCTCCAAAAAATCTATATGCACACAAATAAGTAGGTTTTGAAGCTCCTGGTGTGTAGGCTGTTGGGTCATTTGAAAACATTCCAATTTCATTTAAATCGAATCCGTTTGCTGTGTTCTCATCTAAAATAAAATTCCACCTAACCGTTCTTACATCAACTTTATTAACATAAGTTTGGGGAAGAAGTAACAGTGTTTGAGCTGTAGATCCGTTTACAATATCTCTTACATATTTATCAAGACCAATTACTGCATCTGAGCCATAATCATTAGCTCCTAAAGCACTGCTTAATTCAACAGTACTAGACACTTGAAAAGAAGAGTCTCCTGACACACCTACTTGAAAAAGATTAATTTGAAATGACGAAACATCAACCCCGGAAGAGGAAAACATATGTGCTAAAGTAGAGCCCATTCCGGAACATACTACATTATTGTCAGAAAATATAATCTCTTCTGTCCCGTCTAGGTCTAAACGAGAAATCTCAAGCCATCCTTTGGCGTTTCCTAATATATCTCTAAATTCCATATTTTAAGCAAAAGTTATTTTCCATTCTATTAGCATAAATTTGTAACTAGTTTCGTGGGTAGGTACTTGAAGTCCATCCGGGAATAAGATTCGTTTAGCAAATAATTTAAATTGAGGAAATTTTGTTAAATTCTCAAAATTATATAGGCTAGTACTATATTTCCCTCCACTTCCTCCTGAACGTCCTTGCCCGTAAGGAACCCACGCTTCCGAAGCAAAAGTTCCGTCTCCTCCTGGTAGTCCTATAGTCCGTAGATTTTCGTCATAGTCCCATGTCCATAACCCTATAGCATCTATTCCTCCGTATTTTTCCCGCAACCAATCTACATCTCCTTTATGGAGACATAAAACAAAAGTAGCGAAAGCGTCCCCCGAAGTTAGGTATCTAGAAGGATTCACCCCGGCTCCAGCCGCATTGTCAGACGACACACCAAACCCAGAAACACACCTAGATTGCAATAAGGTTGGGTTCAAATGTCCTCCTGACACATTTGTAAATTTAAAATTTACTTCCGGATTTCTATAAATAAAACCATACTTGTCTGTAACGCTTCTAGAATTCAAATAACCTCCTTCCGGCAAAGCTGAGCCCCCAGAGCCAGGAGCGTAAGACCCATAGAAAACTGTGTATCCGGAAGCGTCCGCTGCTGGCAAACTTCGCACCCCGTTTACATGTCCGGAGAACTCAATGTAGTTTAAATGATGTCCTAAATGATTAGAGGCATCTATAGGTTGTAATGTTTTATCTTCAGGTTTAGGAAATTCAGGAAATCTGTTTGCATTACCGCTAACAGCCCCTTTAAACCCTGCTGTCCCTTTCGCTAAACTTTTATTTAAATCCCATCTCGAAGGTCCTAAAGAGAAGGCTCCTATTGTAAAATTAGAATTGTTTCGTAAAGCAGTAGCAGAAACAGAAGGGATAGTACTAGCATCCGGAGTAGTATAAGTTAAAATATCAACGATAGATTCTTTAGCACCGTCTACAATCATGTTTTCTGATTCATAAAACAATGTTTTAGAATCATCTTCATTGACTGTATAAATGCTAATTTGACCTTTCATATTTAAATATCTTCAAAAGTAAATTTATTTGTATTTTTTCCAGATACTGCTATAGTAGCTCCAGAAACATCTATTTTCCCATCATTATCAAAATCCATCCCGTATTGATCTATATAAGAAGCTCTATTTCCCCCGTTCTTCCCTTGCAAAGATTTAGGATAATCACGACTCAAAAACCCATCTGATTGTTTATCAAAAATATTATTATAAATAACATCAAAACTTTCTATACCGCTGACAAAATTAGAAGTTTTTAACAAATTTTCATGTGTTTTATTAATAATAGTCACTTTTTCAATACTTACAACAGTTGATAGTTTATTATTATTAATATCATCAAAGCATTCAGTTCCTTTATAAGGGTCAGAAGAAATAATAACAGAACTAATTTTTTTAGAGGCAGAAGGAGAATCTCTAAATATTAGAATTTCATATTCTCTATTTACAGTATTAACCGGTCCATTTTTGTCGGCCCAAACTCTAGCAAAAGAAGGAATAGTTCTTCGCCCATTGAGAGTATGGAAAGACACGGACTCCTCTACAAAAGCTGTAGTGTACTTTCTGTCTTTCAAAATTTTATAAGGAAAATTAGAATCTCCAGGGTCTAAACCGACCCATTTTTGTCTTCTAAAATCAAAATACCACGAAACTCCGTCTATCTCTGGGATTCTAAGGGCAATTCCAATATCTTCTTGAACAGAGTTAGTTCTTCTATTGAATTTTAATTCATAAGAAGAATCAGGTTCTAATCTATTATTTATTTCATTTCTTATTGTTATAGGACCCACAAAAGTTCTACTAAAAGAATTATCAGCAGCACTATCGTTAGCAGATAGATGTAAGCTAAAATTATCTGATTCATCAAAATTATTTCTTAAAGGTAGAATCACGGAGTGCGTTTTCCAAACATCTTGGATAGTTCCAAAATTATGGGAACCGTTATCCTCAGTTTGTTCAACTAGAGGAGTAAGACTAAAAGACCCGTCTGACACTACGAAATGAGTTCCTTTAGTTTCATTTACAAGATCCCAAGTTAGATTTGGATACCCTGTTCCTCCAGGATTAGCACTTACTAACAAGATAGGCATCGACAAAGTTGCAGAAACTCCCGGTCTTAAATTAAAAATTGGCGAGATAGCAGAAGAATCTTGGCTCCGACCAAATTGTAAAGAACCGTGGCTCCAATGATTTATAGGAGAAGAGCTAAAATCTAGGCTGCTAGGATCGAAAGCGGAGGTAGGGTAAGTTCCATCCTCACCCAAGTAAAAAACGTAAGGATTAAAATGAGTGTGATCAGTATTTCCAAAAGACCACCCGCTTACAGAACTCCCATCAAAAACATTTATATAAGAGGAGTCTTTAAAATAGTGCTCTTTTTCCAGCTTACGCACAAGATCAATAGATTTTCTTCCACCATCTCCTAAGAAAGTTAAACTTTTATCTTCAAAAAAATCAAAATTAAGTTTATTATTTGCTTGATTAAATAATATTTTCTTTGAAGTTAAATTATTTAGATAAACATCAAAATAAGTATTATCAAAAATTTGAGGAGTTCTCCACCCTTCTATCGATTGCATATCCATTAATGCAAATTTTGTTTTGGTATTATTTGAAGCATGCGATCTGTCATCTGATAACAAGAATATAACATAAGTATCAGAAGGATCAAAAATAGCAGAACTCTTTACTATTACTTTGTAATAATTCCAAAAACCTGCGGAACCAGAAGCAATATTATCAATAGAGTCAAGAGCTAACCTAAGATATTTTTTGTTATTAACATTTCCGTACTGAGGATGCCAATCTTTTTGATCAAAATTATAATCAAATCCTTTAGTGAAATTATTTATTCGTATAGCGGGGACCCCGCTGGTAGATTCTCCATTGTCCGCTGTCCAGTAGGCAAAACTTAGCAGAACGTCATCTTTTTCTAAAGGAATATTATTAGAAGTCACCCAAAAGTCATCAATAAATCCTGTTCCTTCGTTAATATAGGTAACAGAAGGAGGAGAATTATAAGCAGAGGGTCCATCTCCTGACGTTAAGAAAACTTCTTTGTTACCAGGATCTAAAGGAATATTCCAAGAACTAGGGTATAGTTTTCCACCACTTGTATAGTAATCTCTAAAATGTCCATTTGGAACTAAATTTTTACCGCTTAAGATAGGGGTTGCTCCTTTTGTTGTCTGAGAAACAGTGTCTATGGAAGAAACATTACTAGCATCCCAATCTTCCATTAAAGCTCCTCCTCTAAGAAAAGGTCCGAAAACGTGAGATTCAAAATCCGCTCCCCCGTCAAATACCTTGCTATCTAATGCTTTTTCAAAATCATTATATAAATGCCAGAGTCTATGAGGAGCCTCTCCAAAATCTGTTTTACGAAGACTTTTTTGAGAAACAACTTTCTTTAAAGAAATATCAGTCAAATAATTTGTAGATTCAATTGAATTAGAAATAGATTGTACTTCATTAGTAAGAGCTTGGTTAGAAGAAGATGCAGCTAAAGAGCCCATATTCCAAAATTCTAAATAAATATCCTTTGGATGATCTCCGGCACGAAATTTAACAGAATATGAGATTCTTTCCCCTTCTCCTTTCCTTGCTGCCCAGTTTGGAGAAAATTTAGTTCCGGAAGCGTTATAAAAATCAAATTTTTCTGTGACCCAATTGTAGTACTCTGTAGGACTTTGATTAGGTATTATCTGTTTAGCTGTCACCCCTATCCCATTATTTAAATAAAGATCGCTTGTAGTAGGAATAGAATAAGCGTCAAAAGTTAGTTCATATTCTGTATTAGCTTCTAAACCTGAAACTAATTGAGATACGCTCGCCACTTTTGGATAAGTAGTAGAAACTAAAGAAGTAGGCCAATGTTGGGAGGTCAATTTCACAGCATATTTATTTTCATCAATAATTCCTTTTTCTACTTTTGAACCTCCATTCGCACTAACAATCCAAAAGTCCTGCCATGAAGAAGATTCGTAAGAAGAAAACTTAATAAGATTTGTAGAAGAAACTGCACTAGCAGAAGTAAGCTCATTTATTTTCCAAAGTTCATACAGCTCCGCAGGTAACATGCTACGATCTCTTAAGCCTGACCCACAGTATTGGATCGAATTTCTAGTAGGAAAGGTATCGCTTACTGTGATGTCGTTAATAACAGCGGAAGGTACTGCTCCTACAGAAGTATCCCATACTCCATTCCTATCTTGAGAAACAACATAACCATTCTTAGCATACCCTAAAGAAACAAGAGGCTCAAAATTATTTTTATAAAAATTAAAACCCAAGGGGATATAATCTTCAACATTTTGAATTGCTGAGACAGGATCAAAAACAGCACTGGCAGATAAAAATTGATATGCAATAGGGGGAGATTCTCCATTCCTAAAATGAACATCCTGTATAGGCAAAGCATAACTTAAATCTTTTCGCCTAGCAGTGTAACGATTATGATCTGAATCAGAAATAAGAGATTCAGATATATTTGCACCTCTCCAAGTAGTACTAGAGGGAGGGGGAATGTAGTTAAAGGATCGTAAGGCAGACAAAGGTTTATTCGGGAAGTCTATATTATGTCCACTAGCATTAGCGATAACGTAACCTGTGCCGCTTGCTAGGCTATGCCCTCCTGTAAATGAATTTTGAAGTACAATCCCAGAGGCTCCAGGTATATTTCTATCTAAGGTAGGTCTAGGATATATTTCAAAGGCCGGACAATCCATATCTCCTTCATGTTTCATAACTCCAGAAGTGTCAGAAAATTCTGTGAGGAATCTTAAGTTGAGAACCACGTGCAGGGGCATAAATTCTATAAAAGTTTCCGCCATAGAATCAACAGCACTGGACCCCCAAGCTGTAGACTCGGGAGAAGATCTAACCCAATAATCAGAAGCTGTTAGGGTAACAAATACATCCGAAGATTTAGAGCACCAGAAATCTAAAAAATCAGCATCTCCTCTAGAAATTAATAAATCCCTATTAAAAGGATACTGTATTGCTGTTTTAAAGAACTTCCAAGTTTTATGTGTCCCTAAAAATTCTGTTTCATTATCCAAGGTTCCGTTTCTTATATAAGAAATTACAGAGGAGACTGCTGAGGAATCAATTTCAAAACCTCCAGAACATACAGGAGCAGATAACCAATTTTGTATAGAAATTAATTGGTCTTCGTCTACGGTTATTCTCCGATAATAGTTGTCTCTTTCAAAAGGAGGTACAAGAGTTGTTCTTCCTTGGTCATTAACGTATTTAAATTCCCACTCTTCTCCGCCGTATTGTAGAAATTTTGTTTCAGAATGAATACGAGCTATTATATAATCTACTGATAATCGTCTCAGTTTTTCTATAGAAGCAGGTAAACGAGGAGGAGTAAGACCTAATCGTTGGAACAGTCTTTGAAAAAAAGTGAAAAATTCATCTACTACTTGTTTGTCTCCTGAGAAAACCGGGGATTCAGTCGAAATTGTGTAGTATAAAAGAAAAGGAATATACGATTCCCAAGATTCAGTAAGAGCAGAAGCAGGATTTATAATAGAACTAGGAAATAAATGATCCATAGCATTATTCAATGCCTCTATAGTTCCTTTAGATTTATAAACATAAATAGCTTGTCTTAATTGATTTCTCCAAGAAGAGAGATCTTGTCCTCTTAATCTCCATCCTAAATATTTTGCTAAGTACTCAAAAAAGTCTTTCGGACAACGCTCAATATCTAATAGGTCTTCTAAATCTCCTATTAGTACGTTTATATCGTAAAGACTACAACCAAGTCCTTTAAAAAGAGAGTATAAAGGACCTGAAGGCTCTTTTGTATCAGGAATAAAACCTTGGCCTATAAGAGTATCTAAAGTTGTCTCTATAACAGTAGACTCTATATCTTGTTTATTATAAACAATGTCAATAAGAGTCCCTATCCTATCAAGATGTTGAGTTCCTGAAGTATAGGAAGAAGTTGTTAACCCATCAGATCCGCTTGTTGACTTATTAAGAATAGCAGGAACATATGAATTAAAAATAATTGATTGGTCAGTATGAAACCAAAGATATCGATATAGTTTTTTCAAACAATCTGCTAGTTCGATACCTATTCCAGAAGTATAAATAAGATCTGTTATTAAATCAGAAACACCTGCGGAAGGTTGAAACTCAGGTGTTGTTTGAGTAGCAGACGTATTTATAAAATATAAAACTCCTAATGAATTGATTAAGTGTTGATGAGCTGCTGCTTGTGTGGATACTTCTGGGAACAGGTAGGAAGAGGCTCCTTGAACGAAAGTATCGGTGGGGTTATTTAAATGTATATTGGGCAGAATTACAGAAGACAATGCATTCTGGAACTGGGAGGATGAAACAAAATCCCTTATCTTTGTAGGAAATCCGTTTTGCGTTAGAGAAGTCTTTAATGGATTTAAAACATCAGTCTGAAATACAGACGCAGTAACTTTTGTTAAATTATTTTTATTAATAAAGAAATCTCTTATAGCAGTACTGTCATAAGAGGATACATTGAAAACATAAGTATCAAAATCATTAGCTAATGTAGTAATTTTATTAATAAAATCAAATATTAAATCTTTTTTTTCTGTTCCGTACAAAAGAATTTCATCTTCAAAATATATTTGAGGAATATATTTTTTTAATACTTCAATATAATTATATTGATAAAATTCTTTATTTAAACTCATTACACGTATTCAACGTTAATTTCTAAATTATTCAACTGCAAGATTTCATTATAATTAGTAAATAAATCGTTGCCGATATTATCAACTGTTGCATAGGTCACTTCTGTTACATTCATAGCTGTAGAAATTATGTCTCCTAAAGGGACAGTCATTCCAAAATCAATTTTATCAGCATGGAAAAAACTAGTGATATCAGAAGCTACTTTTGCTTTTATAGACTCCTCGTTTACTTCTTGAGATTTTCTCAATACAATTGTAAGTATCAAATCTAGTGTTCTCACTAAACCATCTACCGCTACCACTTCCGTACTAATAGTTTTTACTTTTTGAAAATAATCAATTAATTCTTGTTTGTATATAAGGGAAGCTCTTTCTAGTTGATTTTTAGTGGCAAACAGTAAACAGTAAATATCCACTATATTTGCTCCAGCTCCAGATTGTCTTTGAACGGCAATACACTTAGCCTTCCCCACGGAACTTTCAAACGCATTTGCTAAAGAAGTATAGTCATCTGCTGTTACGGCTCTATATTGTGCCCTAAAAACATAAGGTGCATACGTTTTAGCATGTTCAATAGTTTCTGCGTCTGCTCCTCCTGTCCCAATAGAAATATTAGAAACCTGTGATGTATTAGAAGTATTGGACCCTTGAGTAGCTCCTTGGACCGAAGCAGCAATAAAATTATTTTTTATGTTACCTCTGAATCCTCCCCCTACGCGATAAATCACTTTATAAGAATCTCCATCAACCGGAGATTTACCTCTTACACTATCCCCAAATGAAATAACCACCCCAAAATTGTTGTCATAGGTCTTTTCAAATACTTGATGAGTAGCTCCTGAAGCCAAGTATAAAGAATCAATTTCTGCAAAAAAACCATCACTTTGACTAGAAACTTCAATGCTTCCTTCTATAACGGGTGCCTGGGCAAGTGTTATAGTTTTAGAAACTTGATCTGATCTAAAAGTACCAGACTCTTCAACGAGAATACCCTCTAAAAATACAAGATTAGTAGTTGTAGAGTTAATAAAATCAGTTATTGGAATAACTAAATCAGAATCTCCAATCAAATTTAATTCTTTATTAGTTTGATTATAAGAATATAATGTCCACCCAATTTGTCTACCATCCCTAGAAGAAGTAACTTTTATTGTTCTATCCTCTTTATTAATTTTATAAGAAGTATCCCCAAAAGGAAAAGCGTCGTTCAGCGTTAAACTTGCATCTGCTTTAGCTGCCAAAGGACCTCTAAGATCGATTCCAATAAGTTTAAGAAGTTTAGAAACATTGCCTTGAGTTCTAGCAGTTTCCAAAAAAGATTCATTTGCTAACATATCAGCCTTAAGAGATAAATTTGCTCCAAGGTAGGCTAATAGGTTGACAATCATCATACCTAAATCTGACTCTGCAAAGTTATTATAATCTAAAGGATAAAATGTTTTTAAATAATTTACTAATGATTTCTTGTAAGATTCATAATCTTGCGAAGTAAAATCTATGGCAGGAAGGCGTTGGTCTACAGGTAATTGAGCAGCAGACAGAAAATCTGTTACGACAGTTCCCTGCGCTCCAACAGTATTTGTTAACCCCCTCCAAGGGACTCTTGTGTTTGTATTATTGTGCATTATACTATGATCTCCAGCGTCTCAGTAACGATAGGGGCATCTTTCAAGGAATAAACTAATTTTATTATAATTCTATTGAGATCCTTCGCAGTAGCAGTTTTATCTTCGAGAACATTTAAAGATTTGATAATTATTCTAGGTTCATATTGAAGAATAGCTTTTTCCACATCGTTTTGTAACTCACCTAAAGTAACATTATCTAAAGGTTCAAATAATTTAGTTCTTAATCTAACTCCAAAAGAAGGTTGCATAGGTCTCTCTCCTTTCTCTGTTAAAATTAACTGTCTAATATTATTTTTTATAAGACTAGTATTACTTTCTTTGGAAAAATAGCCACCTTCTCCTTTTACAATAGGATAATTTAAACCAATAATTCGACTAATTTTTGAAGTAATCAAAAAATCTATTTCAGAAAATAAAGGGGTGTTAATTACCATTAATCTCGTATTTTTATATTCTTAAAGAAACTATTAGTTAATTTATAATTACGGCTAATCTCTTTATTATTTAGGGCTCTGGAATACATCAACGGCAACCCTAAGTGTCCGTGCAAACCGCTCTTGGCTCCCTCTTCCCCAGCTGCGGCATCTTGGGAAGTTCCTTGAGAAAAATAAACTGAATTTGTATTTCTACCCATGAAGCCATGAGTAGGTATCGTATCTGTAAATCCTCCTCCTAAAATTAAAGTAGTGAAAGTTGAATTGTTAGGTAAAGTGGGGCCTGTGCCTAAAGGAGCGGAATAGCTGGATAAATTAAAATCTCCCTTAGTAACAAAAGTAGGAAATGTAGCGGGATTCATACCAAAGACAGAAGTCATAGAAGAGGTGGCTACTGAAGATCCGTCAAAAAATAATTCTACTTTGTTTTTCTGAGAATTTCCAACTATAGAAAAATTATAAAAACCAGAAGATACAGAAGATACAGCAGGGTCATCCCACACTAAACCTAGAGTATTTCCAGAAGTATCCTCCCCAAAACACACACTAGGTCCCCATACACCGTTCTTCTCGTTTTGGGATACTGTTGGATAAAGAACAAAGGCTGGTTTATCAGAACCCTTATCTCTAAACCCTATAACAAATCCTCTTACTTTTCTATCTAAAATTGTTGCGTCGGCAGCAACCTGTCTAGTACTTTCTGTTTGTCCTCCGTCCCCTGTATTTTCATTAGCCATACAGAGTCTAAATCTGTGAAGGTTATCAAAATTTGTTCCAGTATCAAGGTTAGGGAGATAAACCCAAAAAGAAAGAGTAAAACCGTCTTTGAGGAAAAACATGTTATATAAAGAATCTTTACCTGGAATTTCCACATAACTTCCGTTTGCGGATAAATCTGTTCCGTTTAAAAAAGGAATAGATAAACCAGAAGGAAACATCTCCAAAGTAGCACTAGCCATTAATCTTCCATCTAATTCGTTTCCATTGGTTATGAAATTATCGGAAGTTTGTTCAGCAGCAGAGTTTCCTACGACTTTAGGATTCAAAAAAGATAAACCAAGTTCCAGTCCGTCTTTCGTAACAGAATCTGTCATACTTCGTGCTCCAAATCCTTTCCCAGAAGCATCAAAAGCTGTTAATTTTGAAGTAGTGGTCCAATGAGGTCCCACTCCTGTACCTTCCTTTCCTAAAGCTAAATGTGAGAATACTCTCCCAGCTCCGCTGTCAGGTACTGTGTGCAGAAAAATTGGAGCAATAGGAAGCACAGAATCTTGAACATCTCCCAAAGATAAGGTCAGACTAGCCTGTTCTGTAACAGAAGGAGCTAACCCGGTTCCTTTTAAAAACGAAAAATCGTTCAAAGGAATATTTTCAATAGTTTCGTCTTGTCCCGTTTCTGGGTTGTTATAAATTACTGTGTCCTGTCCTAATCTAAACCTATTCGATAGGTAGGCCAATTCTAATTGTTTCTTTCTCTTTTTAATTTTTAAGTCATAATTAGAACTAATGGCTGCTAAATTAAGATTATGATTAGTTACTAAAGCACCGCTAGTTTCTTGTCCTCCTGCTATTAACTCTGTAATTTGTCCTGAAACGTCGAATACTTGTTTTTCCTTGTCCGCTATAAACTGCTGTAACACATTATCAGCTCTGTAAAAAGGTAAAAGAGTTCTATTTTCAGTAATTATGTCGAGATCAAAAATAGTTCCTGCAAAGATATTTGCATCTTTTTCTTCATAAACTTCTCCTCTTCCTCCTAGATTAGGGGCGTATTCAAAATTAGTTCTATCCGTTGAAAGAGGAGTTCCCGAAGGAAGAGGAACCTCCTCGACATTTCTTGAATTATAATACAAACCGTCCTCTGATAAAACAAATTGTCCTCTTAAACTGATAGGAGGACCATAAACAAGATCAAAAATCGGAGCTGCACTTGTTTCTAACAAAGGAGCGACCTGAGCAGTTAAACTTAAATATTTTGAAGCATCTTTAGAAAGAGGAGCCATTACTGTTCTTCCTATCATTTCTAAGAATTCAGGAGAAGTTCCGTCTCCTGTTCCTAAAGAAGAGTAATTTACAATAGGCTCTATTTCTTTACCCTCTGCCCTTCTGCGAACAATATCCTCTATTAATGTCATATTTGATTTTTTAGTATTAATAGAATCTTGTAGATCTCCTAATTTAGTTCCAAGAGACTCTAGATCTGCTTTCTTTTCAGCAGAAATAAGGTCTTCGTCTGGAGCTATATTACTTAACTCATTACTCAACTTAGAATTTAAGGAAGTAACCTTTGCTTGACTAGGATTTGATAAATTACTGTATGCACTTTGACCTTCTTTGAGAAGGGAGTTCACAGCCCCTGCAGCACCTAAGGCAACCCCTGCTGCTCCTTTAATAGCACTAAAAGCACCCTTTAGACCTGTCGTGGAAGGAGCCAATACAGAGCCTCCCATACGCCCTAGAGAGCTTCTTTCTTTGCCTGACAACTCATCCATCCTTCTTCTTACAGATTTTGCTCTAAGCATATCATTCTGTAAAGAAAGCACAGAAGTCTTCTTTATTCCTTCTAGAGCATTAGAAGGAAGAAGTCTTAATTCATCCGCATTAAAAAATTCAGCCATATCTTTCTATTTGTATTTATCCTCTAACTACATTAATTAATTGCGCTGTCATAGTGCAGATTCCCATTTGCATATTTGTAATAGAAGAAGAAAGTAAATTTAAAGTAGTGATTGCATTAAAAGTAGTAGTAGGAGCATCTAAAGTACAGCTAGACTCTCCTGTCATATTCAAATCAACTTTTGCTATCATTTCAATATTATTCTCAGCTTCCATGATAATATCATTAGCTGATTTTATTGAGATATCTCCTTTTTTAGTCTCGATATTAATATTTCCTTGTTTTGCAATAACATTAATATTTCCTTTTCCATTGTTAGTTACTGTTATATTAGTATCAACATCTTCATCAAAAATATCAATATCAACATCCCCTCTTCGAGATCTTATCTTCATATCATCAGTACAATGAATATCAATAGTTTTATCATTAGTATTGATTTTTATAAAATTAGGTTTTTCATTAAAAGGGTCATCGTTATCGGAAATAAGTACCCATTCTTTCTCATCACAATCGCTTAAATGTACAATCTTCCCTAATTCTGTGGAAAGAAGAATTCCTCTGTCTTCTACTTTTCCTACGTCTTCTGTGTCAACCTTTTGGTGACTTAAATAAATTTTATTATCATTTCTATCTTTTATTACAAATTTACCAGGAATACCGTTATACTTATAAATTTGTTCCCCGTCTGGTAATGTAGTAGTTATTAGAACTCCGTCTTCCTCAGCTCCTCTTTTTTCAACAAAATCAGAACCAAAGATAGTTCCCATATAAACGTAATTTCCTTCTTGAGTTCTAGCTACACAGACCCTTGTTAAAGGATCCGGAATACCAGCTAAACCAAAGTCAGAGCCTCCGTAAGGAGAACAATAAACGACAGGAACTTCTCCTACCCCTTCTATTATTACATTAAAAGTCCCATCAAACATAGGATTATGAGTAGATTTGGAGACAAGCCCTTCGTATATCTCGTTCAATTCTTTCATTTACTTTCTCATATCTGAATAACTAATTAAGTGTAGTCTAGAAGTATAACCGAGTCTTGGGTTAATTCTGTGTTCTATTCCGATCAATCTATGTTCCCCTGACAACCAATGAGTTGTCCCTGTCCTATGGTTAAATACCTGAGCTAAAACAACTCTAGGATTTTGACCAAAAAACTCTGACATTGTATTTATTTCTGGAATTCCTGGTACCGTTATAAACAAATGGTGCATATTAGAGGATATAAGAGAGTGCTGTTCTGCTTGCCTAGCTAAAAGACTGTCTATAGTGACATCGTTGTCTGAAGAAATTTGATTATCAATATCATAGTTAGGGGTAAAAGTTACCTCTTCTGAAGTATAGGCGAGTTCTTCTTCTCCTTTGTAAGTTGAGTATTGTCTCTGGTTAACATGCCCTAAAGATAAATTGAAAACCACATCTAAAGCAGCTTTACGTTCAGCCTCGTTAATTCCTTCTAATTTTATTATATTTTTAGCTAATTCGGAAACATCTTTTTCAAGTTCTTTTACCACCTTTGCATTTTCCTCTGAATTATAATTAGCAACATCTAAAGCAGCGGTATCTTTAGAGACTATAGCAGTCCAAAATTCATTAACTCTTTTTTCTAAAGCATCCCGTGCAGCTTGCCCTTCGGGAACAAGCCATTTCAAGAAAAAATCTTTAAAAGAACTTTGACCTCCTGACTTTACTATTCTAGCCAAAATAGTATAAGGTCTTACTTGTGCTTCTTCTAAAAAGGAAACACTTGTTTTGTGTGTCGAAGGTTTAGCAAATAAACTTAAAAAATACCAACCGTACAACTGGTAATCCATATCCACAATAATTGGTTCCTGTTTTATCTTATATTGCGTAGTAGATCTACTAGGAGGGTTTATAGCTGCCCTTCCGTAGGTAAAAACTAAATCCTTAGAAAGGGGAGTTAAGTCAACTACTCCATTCTCTCTTTTTTCTATACTTTCGGAGGTACAGGCTAAAGAATAAACTCTTCTAAAAGGTGTTCCAGGAAGGTATCTGGCATCTTCCCCTTTCGTATTAGCGTATCTGTCAAATTTATCAACAACTCCAAAATAAACAAAAGAATCCAATCCGCTATCTAATATTTTTTTAGAAGTTATAAACTCACCATCGATATTACATTGAATTAAATCCAATTTATCTTTTTTGCTATCAGAATTTTTAGTTCCAGCAGAATCTGTTAATACCCCATTTATTCTTTGTCTAATTCCGTTAGTGGTCGGAGAACCTCCTACAAGATTAGTTCCAAGAAAAAACTCTCTGAGAGAAAGTCCTGCTGGTTTTCTCATTTTTAAAACATAAACCGCATCTTCCTTTTCTTTAAAAGAATTTTTCATTGCTTGTACTTGAGCTTCTGCTCTAGCAGCATAAAAATTATCTTGTGCGGATTGGTTTGCTACTAAAACTTTCCTCTGTTTTTTAACGATCGTTTTCTCCCCTCTAGTACCTCCTGGAACATCTACAATATCTATTTCGGTATCGTAATACGTTTGAGTCTGTAGTTGATAAAATCCTGATCTTACAGCAGCATTACCGTCAGCAGTTAAATCAGAGGAATAATCTGTTCCTCCGTCAGAACCTGTATTTGTTATATTTTGCTTAACTTGATAAGTATTTCGTATAAATCTATCATACTCATTATGAGCAGGCCCTAACAAGTCTATCTCTGCGTCTGCTGCTGACTTTAGAATGGAAGACATGTTACCTCCAGTAAAAACTATAGAAACTGAAGGGTCGCCAGATTGAGATTCATCCACTATTAAGCCATCAGCCTTTCCTATTCCTTTTTCTCCAGAGTCTCCTAAACCTTCTTCTGTTAAATTAGAAATATGCCAACCGCTAGAAGTATTAGCTCCCTGTCCTGTAGGAATATAAACTCTGTAAGGAGAACTATAAGACTCTTCCCAACTCATAGCATTAAACCTATCCTGAAGTGGGCTGTCCCATTCAGCAGCATAATTCTGGTTTAAAGTCATGTCTCCTCCCGGAGACATGACAAAAGGAGCAGGTGAAGATTTTGTTGTCTGGGGCTGAGAGCCCACAGAATCTCCTTTGTTGGAAGTTCTTTGAAAAGTTAACCACCCAGCAAAAGGTTTTCTATTAAACAACATTTTATACCTATGGATCTTCAAGCGATGTTTCATAAATTTATCTAAATCCACAGGCTCTTGTCCAGTTGGTTGGTCCACCTGAATAGTTAAAGTAGGCTTAGAGGGTCCTCCGTCTTTTGGGGTATCTTCATCAGTTCTCACTAGTTCAATAGTGTGTTTCTCAGCAAAATTTTGACCTTGAGTTACAGAAGTTATTTGAAAATCTATAGCATTTTTTTCATCAGTTTTCTGAACAATATATTTGTTCGTTTGTTCCAATTCAGCGTTAATCTCTGCGATATCTTCTGAAGTCGTATCATTTCCTCCGGAATTTAAAGCAGATTCTTTCTGCCCTTCTAATTCTGTTTTTTTATCGTTTAAAGTTTGTAAATCTTTTTCTACAATTTCTTTGGATCCTTTAAGAATATTTGCTGCTTCATTTATATTAGCAGGAGTTATATTTTCACTAGGAGCTTCTCCGAAAATAAATTGATTGTCTAGAATTCTATTCTCTTCCGCTGCTAAATAATCATTAAAATCTTGACCTAAATCTACAACAACAAAGGATTTATAAACTGAAGCACATAGAAATTTGGAAATAACATTAGAAATATTTGTTGCTATAGGAACATCAGTATCATAAATCTCACTAACTTGAAAGAGGGACCTATTATTTGCCAAAGCATCAAACATAAAAGATAAGGAATCTTTTAACTGTACCTTTAAAATTTTATCCCCTGTTGTCGGAAATTTATAATCAATAGAATTAATAAATGCTTTATGAACAATAGACCAAGTTTTAGCATCTCTACCATATCCCCAACAAATGTAAAGAGTTGGTAAACTATCCGGATCACCTGCTATAGTCGGAGCATCTGCATGTCCTCTAAGATCTAAACTTCCTTTTTTAGTAAGCTGGTAATGTTCAAATAACCTAGCCTGAAAATAATCTCCAGATGCACTCGGTAATTCTGCCAGAGTAATATCGTATTGGAAACCCCCTTCCTCTTCGTCATACTGCCCAATAACGACGTTAAAATCTAAAAGATAGTTATTAACATCTAAAGCAAATAAACCAGGAATATTTTTGTTAAGCTCTCCTTCTTGAAGACCTTCATAAAATTGCTTTATAGCGTTAGAATCAAAAGATAAAACAACATTAACTAATGCGTTGGTATAGGAGTAAGGGAGAACGTCAGGATTTTCTACGACCATTTTAAGAACGAGGTATCTTTAATAACATTCCCGGTTTCATCTGCTCTACTGGATCAAAAATATTATTAGCCATAGCTATAACCCACCACTTATTTACTGTACCATACACTTGCAAGGAAACCAAGTCGAGTCTCCCTTCAAAACCGGAAGGAAGACGGATAATATTATTATTTTTATCAAACCCAACATTTTTATAAAAAGAATCAAATCCCGCAGTCCCTACAGTCAAAGTAGTACTTTTATTCTTATGTTTAAAGGAAGATCCAAAACGTGTCACCCAGCTCATGCTCCACTCCTATACTTATTCTTAATCACCCCTGTAGAAGGTCTCCTAACATCTTCAGATAACGGATCCATAGATCCTTGCATAAAGAAATCGTTCCAACCAGGAACACCATCAGGGAATAATTCCGCATCATACTTATCAAACCCAAGTTGACCAGCCTGTCGGAATTCTTCTAATTCCATTTTAAAAGTTATACTTCTAGGTATTAGGCTATCATTATCGTAACCTTTGTTTCCCTCAACAATAAAACTATAGTTAGTGCAAATACAAGGAACGTTTCTATACATTTCCCCAAAGTTAAGCCTTACTACAGGGGGTCCAATATCCGGTTCCCTCGTGGACCCTACAACGGTTGTTCTTATGATGTTAGTAACTTTATGAACTAAGTCTAAAGCTTTGTAGTAGGTAGAGTAAGGTCCTCCTATAGACCCTCCTGCTCCAGTAATAGGTTGGCTGGTTGAAGATTTTCTCATTAAATAATCGTGTCCGGCTCTTCTTCCTTGATAACCTTCCCCCCAAGATTCATCGTAAATTCCTTGCGATTTTAAAGAAGAAACATCGGGGGAAGCCCAAGCGTACCGGTCTCCTGAAGTCCTTTCTGAAATTGTTTTATTTAATAATTCCTCCACCCTCGCTGCTTCTCCAGAGTTCTTTGACATACCTGTTAGTAGGGCTTGGTTTTCTGCTTGGGAAGCTACGTCTGTGTTAATATACTGAAGATCTCCTTGAAACAACAGGAGAAGATCTTCGTACTCCTCTATACCTATAGTATTGTCTATCATTTTATTTTCAGTTCCCATGTATAAAATGTGAGGAGTAGTATAAGTAAAAGAAAGAGTTAAGTTTCTAGCTTCCGCTCCTATCCATAACCTGACAGGCTCGTTACGACTAAAAATTTTCAATCTTGCATAGTTAGCTTGTCTTTTTTCTTCAATCCGAGGGTTCTCGTAAAAAGGAATTATGAGAGAAGTTATGTCTCCTGAAGCTAAATCCTTTGGGTAATCTACTTTTAAAAAACCTTTTCTTTCCAAAAACTGATTAAACCTATTTCTGGGAACAGGAGTAAATCGAGCAAAAGCTTTAATATCTTCTATAGTTGCCCCTCCGGGTGGGTATACTTTATTTTTTGCAGCAATATTGCTAGTAGGGTCTTGATTGCCTGCGATAATACTTCCAAGACCTGTTAAAGCATCATTTATTGTATTTTTAGCGTTACTGACAAATCCTAAAATATTTAGAGATAAACCTGCAATTTTACTGGTCTGGAGAGGGTACTGTTTAGCATCAAGTCCTATATTAGGTTGATTTTCCCCTCCTGGTAAATTATTTGCTATTGTTTGAAAATAGTCTTGGTTTGGTCTTGTATCAAACCCTAAAAGACCTCGAACTAACCCGGAGGCAAGACTTTGCCATCTAAACCCGTAGGCTGCAGCCGTTCCTTTTCCTGGGATAAGGAGATTAATATTAGAGTCGGTAATGTCGTATGAGGTCATATCTCAAAAGTATTTAGTTAATTATCTAATTCCAGAAGGAGTGCCTCTCTTCCTAAGATCAGCTGCCATTCGTTCTTGGTAATATGCTTCTCTTTGCATATTGGAAAATCTTAATTCTTCAATAACTCTTGTGGTTAATTCACTTTGCAGAATTTGAGCATTTTTGAATACATCCGCTATACTTTCTCCATTCTCTTGAGTTGTATTTTCAGAAGTCTTATAAGTATTTTCTTCAATCTTTTTTAATTCCTTATCAAGAGCAGCTGTTTCCGCTGCGACAAGACCTTTAAAACCAGCTACACCGGCATCAGAATACGCTTTGTTTAAAGCTTCTGTTAATTCTTTAGAAGACTCGGATATTTTACTA
>Ga0114912_1000376_pt1 | contig 23327 bp, 19 predicted proteins | sample MalvirDeepMed_51_FD_89713 | JGI IMG/M metagenome (GOLD analysis project Ga0114912, IMG submission 89713) | Marine viral communities from the Global Malaspina Expedition - Malaspina viral metaG DeepMed_51 | ecosystem: Environmental > Aquatic > Marine > Oceanic | place: Mediterranean Sea...
ATTTTTAGCAACAGTTTAACAAAATGTATTGATTGCCAATCACTTGATTGTAGGTTTCCCATAGTTTTTTTGTGGTAAATCCCCAGTTTTGATGAATATGGGATTTTTCAGGAAATTTTTCACATTTTCTACCCACTTAAAAAAGTATCAATTAACAAGGGGTATATGTCAATCCAAATTGGGAATTCATCAAGTTTAACAATAATCAAGACAATTAAAATATAACTTTGTTACAAAGTCAAGAACAGGTCATTTTCAGAGCAATCCATGTCCAAATCTACATCCTTAAAAGTACAGTTGAGTGCGCTTCCCAATAATCCGGGAGTGTACCAGTTTTATGATGCGGACGGCAAAATTCTGTACGTAGGGAAGGCCAAGGACCTGAAAAAGCGGGTTTCTTCCTATTTCAACAAAAAGCAGGAGTACGGAAAAACCAGGGTACTGGTAAAGAAGATTGATTCCATAAAGCATATTGTGGTGCCTACCGAGTCAGATGCCCTTTTATTGGAGAACAATCTCATAAAAAAATTGCTGCCCAGGTACAATGTGCTTCTCAAGGACGATAAATCCTATCCTTGGATATGTATTAAAAATGAACGTTTTCCAAGGGTATTCTCCACAAGAAAGTTGATCAAGGATGGATCGGAGTATTTTGGTCCCTACACCAGCATGAAAACGGTTCGGACGCTCTTGGATCTTATCAAAAGTTTGTATCCCTTGCGTACGTGCAACTATGACCTGTCAGAGGAAAAAATAGACGCAGGAAAGTACAAGGTGTGCCTGGATTATCATTTGGGCAATTGTCTGGGTCCTTGTGAAGGTTTTCAAACGGAGAAAGAGTATCACGGACAGATTGAAGATATCAGGCAGATCATTAAGGGCAATTTAAAAGACTCCATACAGACTTTTAAACAGCAAATGAAAGACTATGCCGAGAAGATGGAGTTTGAAAAAGCTCAAAAGGTGAAGGATAAAATTGATGTGCTGGAGAATTATCAGGCCAAATCCACGGTGGTGAACCCTAAGATCAACAATGTGGATGTGTTCACCATTATTTCTGATGAAACCCACGGATATGTAAACTTTTTACAGATTTCGCATGGGGCCATAATTCGGTCCCACACCTTGGAAATCAAAAAGAAGCTGGACGAAACTGATGAAGAGTTGTTACAATTGGGAATAACGGAGCTTAGACAGCGTTTCAATTCAGCATCTAAAGAAGTGTACCTCCCCTTCCCCGTCACCGTAGAGGAAGATGTAAGGGTAACCCTTCCCAAATTGGGAGACAAACGCCGAATTTTAGACCTCTCCGAACGGAACGCGAAGTTTTATCGCCAAGATAGACTGAAACAGATAAAGATAACCGACCCTGATCGTCACACTAAACGGATTATGGCCCAAATGAAATCGGATTTGCGACTGTCGGAAGAGCCACGGCATATCGAATGTTTTGACAACTCCAACATTCAAGGAAGCAATCCCGTTGCAGCTTGTGTGGTTTTCAAGGACGGAAAGCCATCCAAAAAGGATTATCGGCACTTCAACATAAAAACAGTGGAAGGGCCCGATGACTTTGCCAGTATGGAAGAAGTGGTCTTTAGGAGGTACAAAAGGTTACTGGCCGAAGAGGAACCACTCCCACAGTTAATTGTGATCGATGGGGGAAAAGGACAACTGTCATCGGCATTAAAGAGTTTGGAAGTTCTGGGGCTTCGAGGTAAAATCGCCATTATAGGCATTGCCAAGCGCTTGGAAGAAATTTATTTTCCGGATGATCCAGTGCCATTGTATCTGGATAAACGGTCGGAAAGCCTGAAAATAATCCAGCAGCTGAGGAACGAGGCCCACCGGTTTGGTATAACCCATCACAGAAACAAACGAAGCAAGGGTGCAATTAGCTCAGAATTGGTTAATATTGATGGAGTAGGGGAAAAAACCGCCCAACAATTGTTGAAAAGCTTTAAATCGGTAAAGCGAATCAAAGAGGCATCATTGGAAACATTGACGGCCTCGGTGGGTGCATCAAAGGCCAAGAAAATTTACAAAACATTTCATAAATAGACCATGGGAAACAAGGCAATACTATTTACGGTTCTAATTGCTTTGCTCTGTTTAAAGGGGATTGCCCAGAACTCCCCAGAAAGCAGACCGCCAAAAGTAGGTCTTGTGCTCAGTGGTGGCGGGGCCAAAGGATTGGCCCATATCGGAGCTTTGAAGAAAATCGAGGAAGCGGGGGTTAAAATCGACTACATCGGTGGGACAAGTATGGGAGCCATTGTAGGAGCGTTGTACGCGTCTGGCTACTCCGCGCAGGAACTGGATTCCATATTCAGAAAAACGGATTTCTCCCGCTTAATACAGGATAACGTACCGAGGAGCGCCAAAACATTTTATGAAAAGGAAGATTCGGAACGCTACGCTTTATCACTCCCCTTCGAAAACTTTAAAGTATCCTTCCCGCAGGCCATTTCCAGCGGACAGAACATATATAACCTTTTGGTTCAGTTGTTGTTCCATGTAAAGGACGTTCAGGATTTTCGCAAATTGCCCATACCCTTTCTCTGTATGGCCACCAATGTGGAGACGGGAGAAGAGGTTTTATTGGATAGTGGCTATCTACCGGAGGCCATTGTGGCAAGTGGTACGTTTCCCTCCCTTTTTGAGCCTGCCGAGATAAACGAGCAAATTTTAATAGATGGCGGCGTGGTGAACAACTATCCGATTGTTCAAGTAAAGGCCATGGGGGCCGATATCATTATAGGGGTTGACGTACAGCATGATCTGGCCACAAGGGAATCCCTTTCTTCGGCCACGGAAATTTTGTTGCAGATCAACAATTATCGTACTGTCAACGATATGAGGAAAAAGTCCAAAGAAACAGACGTATATATAAGACCGGACATCGACGAGTTCTCCGTAATTGCCTTTGATAGGGGAAAGCAGATTATAAAAAGCGGAGAAAAGGCAGCAGAGGAAAAATTAGATGAACTCAGGCAAATTGCCCTGAGGCAAGGTGGGATGGCAAAACCTAGGAAGAGAATCACGGTAGTGGACAGTTTGGTCGTGAACCGGATGATCATTATGGGAAACGATCAATATACCCGTGGCTATATTAAAGGAAAACTGAGATTCGACCTTGCGGAGAAGATTTCCTTTGAGGATTTGCGACAAGGAATGAACAATCTATCTGCTACGGGCAATTTTAAAGCTATTCGTTATGATTTGATTTCCAATGGACTGGGAACAGACCTGGTGCTAAAGCTCAAAGAGAACCCTACAAAAATGTTCATCAAAATGTCTGCCCATTATGATGATTTGTACAAAAGCGCCGCGCTCATCAACCTTACCAAAAAGAATTTTTTGATGAAAGACGATGTGGCCTCGTTCGATTTTATTCTCGGGGACCACATCAGGTACAATATGCAGTATTATCTGGACAAAGGATATTATTGGAGTTTCGGGATAAATTCCAAGCTGACCGATTTTGATTCGGAAATTGATTTTTCCCTCATCCAAGGTAATTTTGATGTTCCCCTTAACCCGAATATCCAAAGGATAAACGTGGATGTAACGGACCTTACCAACCAGATATATCTGCAAACCGTGTTAAAGGAGGAATTTGCTTTTACCATAGGTGCCGAGCACAAGTTTTTAAATTATAGTACAAGGACGTTGGGCCAATTGGACGCCGACCCCGATGTGGAAAACAATGCCTCGAACGGAGTTCAAAGAACCAACTTCGAAAATTCTAATTATTTCAGCGCATTCTCTCAAGTAAAGTTGGACACGTACGACGATAAGTACTTTCCTACAAGAGGGCTGTTTTTTGATGGAGATTTTCATTTTTATGCATTCTCATCGGACTACAACGAGAACTTTTCGGAGTTTGCCGTGGCCAAAGGAAAATTTGGAGGTGTCTTCTCTCCAGTCCACAATTTGAGCTTTAAATTGGAGGCGGATGCCGGGTTTAAACTGGGAACAACCCCAGTAAGTTCTTTTGACTTTATTTTGGGAGGCTTTGGAAACGATTTTGTAAACAATTTTGTGCCCTTTTTTGGATACGACTTCCTTAGTCTGCCCGGGAACAGTTATGTAAAAGGGTTCGGCCGTTTGGACTATGGTTTTGCTCCCAAGCACCATGTGCTTTTTTCTGCCAACTACGCCACCGTTGCGGACGATCTGTTCAGGACAGGGGATTGGTTTGAGGAGCCAAGTTTTTCAGGGTATGGACTTGGGTACGGTTTTGAATCCTTTTTGGGACCTATCCAAATATATTATTCTTGGTCGCCAGAAATCAGTGAGGGTAATTTTTTCTTTAGTGTCGGGTATTGGTTTTAGTAAAAATCACTCGATCAAAAGGCCCAATTTTCTTAATAATTTGTCAAAAAAACAGGTAAAACCAATCAATAATACAGAGGTTTAGTTAAAGTCCGTTAAAAACAATTTTTCCTACAAAACGTTGCCGTATCTTTACACCACATAAGGGGTGGTTCCCTTATAACTTTAAGTATTGGTTTTTCATAATTTAAAGTTTGGTTGGTTATTTAGGAAAAGCCCAGTCTCAAGACTGGGCTTTTTTTTGTTTATACTATTTTGGAATAAGTTTTGTTTAAGTATATGTGAACAGTGTAGCCCCTAAACTGATTTTACTAATTTTATACCAATAAATTGCACATGAAAAAGATAATCACATATACATTATGCCTTCTTTTTGCAATCTCGGCGTCGGCACAAAACCCGCGCCCGGCCTTTAAACCAGGGGAGTGGCTCAAGTTTAGGATTCACTATGGGTTTTTAAATGCCAGCTATGCCACCTTGCATCTTACATCGGAAACATTGAATAACGTTCCTGTGTACCACGTGGTAGGAGAGGGCAAAACCACGGGGTTTGCCAGTATCTTTTTTAAGGTTGATGATACCTATGAAAGTTATTTTAACAAGGAGAATGGTAGGCCGTACAAGTTCATCAGAAAAATAGATGAAGGGGGATATACCAAGGATATTGAGATTGATTTTGATTACAAACAGGACAAAGCCGTTCTCATGGACCACAAAAATGGGACACAACAGAATTTTACGATCAACAATCAAATACAGGACCTTATCTCGGCTTCCTACTTTTTAAGGAGCAATTATAATCTGGAGGAATTTAAAGAAGGCGAATCCATTGATTTGGATATGCTCTTTGATGATGACGGTGTTTTTAAGTTCCAGTTGAAATATTTGGGAAAAGAAATCCTAAGGACCAAGTTTGGAAAGGTAGAATGTCTTAAATTTAGACCTTTGGTTCAGTCCGGTCGGGTTTTTAAGGAAAAAGAAAGTTTAACACTTTGGGTTTCCAACGATTGGAACAAGATACCCATCAGAATCAAGGCAGATTTGGCCGTGGGGTCTCTTAAAGCCGATCTTGATGGTTACAACGGACTAAAAAACCAGTTTAAAATAATAATGGATTAGTATATAGGTGTTAATGGATAAGGATGCAAAAATCGCTTCCCAAATCAACAAGCTGGAGGAAAAGTACAAAAACTCGGGCCAAGACCTAAGCTCTTATTTGGACGGTCTTCTTTACGAAAGATATCTTACTTACTGGGACTATATCCACTTGGATACTTTGTTGAGTCTTCAAATACCAAGGACTCATTTCCCAGATGAGGAAATATTCATCATGTATCATCAGATCACCGAGCTCTATTTCAAGCTTATTCTGCACGAACAAAAACAAATTGTTGAGGACAAATCACAGGACGTTGCTTTTTTTATTGAAAAGGTAAGGAGAATCAATAGCTATTTTAAGGCCCTGATATCATCGTTCAGTATTATGATCAAGGGTATGGAACGAGAACAGTTCCTGCGTTACCGTATGGCACTTCTTCCGGCCAGCGGATTTCAATCGGTACAATATAGGATGATCGAATTTTATGCAACGCCATTGGAGAATATGGTGCATTCATCCGAAAGGGACTCTTTTTCTTCTCAAAATAGTATAGAAGAACTGTTCGAGCATGTATATTGGAAAAGGGGGGCCACCGATTTGGAAACAGGAGAAAAAACATTGACCTTAAAGCAGTTCGAAGTTAGATATACCCCCCGGCTCTTGAGAATAGCCAATCAAGTGAAGGACAGTACGGTATATCAAAAATATTTACAACTTCCGAAGGCATCCCAATGCAATGAAGAACTAATTTCGGCGTTAAAGGAGTTGGATTTGAATGCCAACGTAAATTGGCCGTTGATGCACATGGGTTCGGCCCATAGATATTTGGCCCGGGAGGGCAAGGAGGTAGAGGCGACTGGCGGAACCAATTGGAAGGACTATTTACCGCCCAGTTTTCAGAAAATAATTTTTTTCCCAACTTTGCATACCAAAGAAGAGTTGGATACTTGGGGGAAACAATGGGTGGACCACATTTTTAACCCCGCTAAAGAAGAATACAAGGAATAGAAGAAAAATGCAGAAAATTTTTGGGGCAATTTTGATGCTCGCTGTGCTGGCAGCATCTTGCAAACAGACAAACGAACAACCGGAAGAAGAAGTTGCAAAAGTTGAAGTAATAGAAAAACTTCCCGTATTGCATTATGGTTTCAATCTTGAAGAATTCAACGTAGTCCATGATACGGTCCGTAACGGCGACAGTTTTGGGGAGCTTATGTTGAAGAACAAAGTGGATTATCCCAAAATCGCCCAAATTTCAGAGAATTACCGAGATACCTTTGATGTCCGCAAGATCAGGGTCGGTAAGCCTTATATCATCCTTAAATCAAAGGACACCTCCGAAGTGGCCGAAGTCTTTATCTATCAAAACGATAAAATAAATTATACCGTGGTGGATTTGCGCGATACCGCGGCCGTTGCCTACAAGAACAAGAAGAAAGTAACGCTTAGGGAGCGAGAGGTAGGCGGAGTGATCAATAGCAGTCTATCCGAGGCAATGGATAATTTGGGGGTCGATTATACCGTAACCTTGAGTTTGTCCGAGATTTATGCGTGGACCATTGACTTCTTCCGATTGGAAAAAGGAGACAAGTTCAAAGTGATTTTTGATGAACGATACATCAATGATACGATATATGCCGGAAGAGGGCCCATTAAGGCCGCACTTTTTGAGCACAAAGGAAAAACCGTTTATGCCTTTCCGTATGTGGCAGATTCCGTGAACAACATATTGGATTATTTTGATCAAGATGCCAATAACTTGAGAAGTACATTCCTTAGGGCGCCTATAAAATTTGGATACCGACTTTCGTCCAGATACAACCTAAAGCGTAGGATTGCCTACTACGGTTACAAAGTGCGCCCACATAAAGGAACCGATTATGCTGCACCGGTAGGAACTCCAATCGTAGCCACTGCGGATGGAACCGTAACGGAATCGACCCGAAGGGGCGGAAACGGAAAATATGTGAAGATAAAGCACAATGGCACCTACAGTACCCAATACCTCCACATGAAAGCGCAAAAGGTAAAAAGAGGAGAGTTCGTCCGACAAGGAGATGTAATAGGGTGGGTAGGAATGACAGGTAATACTGGAGGCCCGCACGTTTGCTATCGTTTCTGGAAGAACGGAAGACAGGTGGACCCATTAAAGGAAAAATTACCTGAAGCCGACCCCATCGCCGATTCTTTGAGAATGGATTACATGGCTCATATATCGCCGTTAAAAGAGCAATTGGATTGCATAGAATTTATTGACATAGCACCTACGGAACCCGAAGAAACCTTAATATCATACACCCAGTAATGGCACTACCCACAATCGACCCCACAACTACGGAAGCCTGGAAAAAACTTAAACAACATTATCAAGAAACCAAAGACGTTCATTTAAGGGAACTATTTTCTAACGAAGAAGGCCGGGGCAAGAACCTATCCATCCATTGGGAGGATTTTTTGGTGGACTATTCAAAGAATAGAATAACGGATAAAACCATTAAGTTGCTTTTGGAACTTGCCGGGGAAGTAGGCCTTACCGAGGCCATGAAAGGTTACTTTGATGGCGAGCTCATTAATCAAACCGAAGGAAGGGCCGTATTGCATACAGCCTTACGCGCCAAAAAGGGCACAGAGGTTTTTGTTGATGGCGAGAATATTGTGGATGAAGTTTTTGAGGTAAAGGAGAAAATCAAGTCTTTTTCCGAAGCCGTAATATCCGGGAAGCGTAAAGGCCATACGGGAAAAGCATTTACCGATATTGTAAACATTGGTATCGGTGGTTCTGATCTAGGGCCAGTAATGGTGACCGAAGCCTTGAAATTTTATCAAAATGATTTAAAGACTCATTTTGTAAGCAATGTGGATGGTGATCTGGTTCATGAAGTATTGAAAGAACTTGACCCGGAGACCACATTGTTCGTAATTGTTTCCAAATCCTTCACTACACAGGAAACCTTGAGCAATGCACTGACCATCAAAAAATGGTTTCTGAAAACTGCATCCGAAAAAGATGTGGCCGACCACTTTGTTGCCGTATCTACCAATCTTGAAAAAATAAAGGAATTTGGTATTGCAGATGAAAACGTGTTCCCGATGTGGGACTGGGTAGGCGGACGTTTCTCACTTTGGAGCGCCGTTGGATTGTCCATTGCACTTTCGGTGGGCTACGATAATTTTGAAGCCCTGTTGGACGGCGCCCATGAAATGGACGTTCATTTTAAAGAAGCTCCGTTTAATGAGAACATTCCTGTAATCCTTGGACTAATCAGCGTTTGGTACAATAACTTTTATAAGGCCGAGACTGAGGCCATTATTCCATATACCCAATATCTGCACCGCTTTTCGGCCTACTTACAGCAAGGTATCATGGAGAGCAACGGAAAAAGCATGGATAGGGCCGGAAAAAGAGTTGGTCACGAAACGGGCACTATCATCTGGGGCGAGCCCGGAACCAATTCGCAACATGCCTTTTTTCAGTTGATTCACCAAGGGACCAAATTGATTCCCACCGATTTTATAGGCTACAAGAAATCATTGCATGGAGATGTGGACCATCACAATAAATTGATGGCAAACTACTTTGCACAGACCGAAGCATTGATGAACGGGAAAACAGCGGAAGAGGTGAAGCAAGAGCTCCGATCACAAGGCTTAGCTGGTGAAGAATTGGATACGTTGCTACCTTTTAAGGTATTCGAGGGCAACAAGCCTACCAACTCCATTTTGATAGAGCAATTGACCCCTAAAAGCTTGGGTGCTCTGATCGCAATGTATGAGCACAAGATATTTGTACAGGGGGTAGTTTGGAATATCTTCAGTTACGACCAATGGGGTGTGGAATTGGGCAAACAATTAGCCAAAAATATTTTGAGCGACATTGAGAATTCAGATATTGGCAAACACGACAGCTCCACGTTGAACCTTTTGCATTTTTTTAAGGAGTAAATTGCTATCTGCTCAAATCCCTGTATAAACCCTAAGCAATTGTCTGTCAGATAATTTGTTTTGTTAATTTAGTGTTAACTATATTTGCGTGATTTTAACTTTGACTTAATCACAGACTGTCAAAAATGAATCACATTTGCAGCGCTAATTAAACACTTAAACACTGAATTAAATGAAAAGAATCTACTTGGCTATTGCGGCTATTTTGGTTTCCGCGATGGCATTTGCACAAGGGGTTACTACTTCTTCTATGGGAGGTAAGGTAACAGACGAAACTGGGGAACCACTTCCTGGGGCGAGTATAGTAGCTGTTCATATTCCTTCGGGAACCAAATATGGAGCAGCAGCTGATTTTGATGGATTTTATCGTATCTCAGGTATGAGGACGGGGGGACCATACAAGGTGACAATTTCTTATGTAGGATTTAACGAAGATGTTAAAGAAGGAATATACCTTAATTTAGGTCAAGCGGAAAGAATAAGCTCTGAATTATCGGAATCGGCGACCGCGCTACAAGAGGTGGTAGTTACTGGAGGAGCAGCAGGAAGCCTTTTTGATCCTGGGAAAACTGGAGCCGAGACCAATGTAAGCCAAAGACAAGTGAACAATTTGCCGACAATATCCAGAAATATTGCGGATTTTGCTAGACTTACACCACAAGCTAAAGTGACTGGGGACGATGTGGTTTCAATAAGTGGCCAGAACAACCGGTACAATGCCATTTATATTGACGGTGCCGTAAATAACGATGTGTTTGGCCTTGCAGCCAATGGTACGAATGGAGGACAAACTGGTGTAAGCCCTATCTCTTTGGATGCCATAGAGTCGTTCCAAATAAACGTTGCTCCTTTTGATGTTCGTCAGTCTGGTTTCGCAGGAGGTAGTATCAATGCTATCACCAAATCCGGTACTAACAAATTTATAGGATCAGCCTATGGTTTTTTACGAAACGAGAGTTTTGCAGGCAAGACTCCTGTAGGTTTGGTTGGTGAAGGTGAAGAAAGAGAAAAATTGGATGAATTTTCTGCAAAAACTTATGGAGTACGATTGGGCGGACCTTTAATTGAGGACAAATTGTTTTTCTTCGTCAATTATGAAAGACAGGAGAATGAAACACCACAACCCTTTAATATTTCATCATACAGGGGAGATGCTACGGCGGCAGATTTAGATAATTTGTCGAATTTTTTGGTGAACAATTATGGGTACAATCCGGGAGGTTATGCAAATAATACTTCTAGCTTGGAGAGTGATAAGTTGATTGCCAAAATTGACTGGAACATAAATGAGAAAAACAAACTTTCTCTTAAACATAGCTACGTGAAGGCCATTCAGTTTGATGCTCCTTCATCGAATACAGGATCTATTAGCTTTATCAATGGAGCAATCAATTTTGAATCCATAACAAATTCAACCGCTTTAGAGCTAAACTCTCAAATCGGTAGCAATATGTCGAACAATTTGGTAGTTGGTTATACAACTGTAAATGATGATAGAGATCCTGCAGGTAGTCCTTTCCCAGCGGTTCAGATTTTTGATGCGGCAGGGACTTCGATATTTTTTGGTTCCGAAGCATTTTCTACAGCTAATTTGTTGGAGCAGAAAATATTGACTCTTACCGATAATTTCCAAATTTATTCAGGAAGACATACTATTACTATTGGTACAAACAACGAATTCTCTTCTGCAAAGAACGTTTTCTTTCGTCAAAATTTTGGAGACTACAGATTTAATAGCCTCAGTGATTTCTTGAATGGTGAGTCTGCCAATAGATATCGGTATGGATATTCCCTTTTGGGTGGTTTTGGAGATGATTCCCAAGGAGCTGCAGAGTTTGATTTGTTTCAATTTGGAGTTTATGTACAAGATCAAGTGGATATTACTGATAATTTCAAATTGACTGTCGGAGCAAGAATTGATATCCCTTATTGGGAAGATGGTCTTGAAAATGAAGACTTCAACACAAGAACTGTTGCGTTGTTAGAAGCTGCAGGAAAAGACTTGCAAGGAGCAAGAGTGGGGCAAGGGATAGATCCGAATGCCCATTTTTCCCCAAGATTAGGCTTCAACTGGGATATAAAGGGAGATAGAACTACCCAAGTAAGAGGTGGTTTGGGAATATTTACATCCAGAGTTCCGTTGGTATGGCCCGGAGGAACATATAACAACAATGGTATTACTGCAGGATTTATACAGCTTACAGGAGATGCTGTTCCTGAATTTAACCCAGACCCTACCGGTCAATTGGCCATACCAGAACCCGGTACAGGATCTGTTGGTGGACAAATTGACCTATTTGCTCCTGATTTTAAGCTGCCTCAGGTATTCAAAACAAATATTGCAGTCGACCAAAGATTGCCGGGAGATATTATCTTTTCAGCAGATTTTATTTGGAATGACAATATTACAGCAGTTGCCTATGAAAACCTAAATCTTAGAGGTCCTCAGTTCATTACTACAGGAGCTGGATCAAGACCTAATTATGGTTATGCGTCTATAGACAACACTTATAGTGATATATATTTGGCCACCAATACAGGAGCAGGAAGTTCTTATAATATAACAGGTACGTTGTCAAAGAACTTTTACAGTCCAAAATTGGATATTACTGCCCAAGCATCTTATTCCTACGGAGAAGCAGATGGGATTTTAGATGGTACTTCTTCCCAAAACAGTTCCCAATTTAGAAACTTGGAAACGGTGAATGGATCAAACAGACCTGATTTATCTATTTCGGATTTTTCTCCTGGACATCGTGTAATTGCAAATTCTACTTTTGAGTTTAAATGGTCAGATAACCTTAAGACAAGATTGGGCCTATTTTACGAAGGAGCTGAAGGGTCACCATTTAGCTATGTTTACAACGGAAGTGGTTTATTATCCGATACAGGATCATTCTCTGCTTTGATTTATGTGCCTGCTAACGAAGCAGAGGCCAATTTGATTGATTCTGATGATCTGAGTGCAGCACAGCAATGGAGTGCATTAAATGCCGTTATCGAAGGAGATGATTACTTGAAAAGTAGAAGAGGAAAATTTGCGGAACGTAACGCTGACCGTTCGGATTGGACCCACATCATTGATTTGAAATTTGCACAAGAATTTGGAATCAAGTTTGGCGAGAACACTCACAAGTTGGAATTTACCGCAGACATCTTCAACTTTACCAATTTATTAAACAAGGAATGGGGAGTAAGAACCTTCTCTAACTTTAACCAAGTACAATTGTTGAATTTTGAAGGCTTTGCCGATGATGGTACGACACCTCAGTTTACTTTTGACCCAGGTGTTGAAGAGACAAGAAATATTATCGATGATTCTGGATTACAATCATCTAGATGGCAGATGCAGTTAGGGCTTAGATATAGCTTTAACTAGTATTGAAGAATTTTTTATAAACCCTGCCATTTGGCAGGGTTTTTTTATGCCCAAAATTCCGTATTTTTAGACACACAAACTATACCTAATGGAAATCATCAAGAACCTACACTCTTATTTGGCCTACGTGGTGCTGGCCGTTTTAGTAATTGCCGTTGTCAACGCCATAGCGGGCTGGTTGGGCAAAAAGGACTTCACCCTTCAAAAAGACCTTCGTATAAGCTTGTTTGCCCTTATTTTAAGCCATATTCAATTATTGGTAGGACTGTTGTTGTATTTCACCTCTGGGAATGGATTAAAGGCCGTTCAGACCTTGGGAATGGGCGGACTCAATGCTCCGGCAAGACTTTTGGCCGTAGAGCATCCATTTATCAATATTATTGCCTTGGTTTTAATAACTATAGGATGGTCCCGCCATAAAAAGTTTATGGAAAGCGAGAAAAAATTCAAGACCATTTCTATTTTTTACGGACTCGGATTGCTGTTGATCTTGAGCCGCATTCCTTGGACGCAGTGGTTTGCTTAATTTCATTCCTGCGAAGGCAGGAATCATATACAGTTTACTTCGTAAATTTTCCTTAAATGGTCACGTAATTAACCTCAGAGATAATTATGTGGTCTAGCAGCTCTATTTTCATTATTGCAGCGGCCTTCTCCATTCGTTCTGTAAACGCGATATCTGCCTCGTTGGGCTCCAAGTTACCGGAAGGATGTTTGTGACAAAGAATAATCTTCTTGCATTTTTTGGAGACAGGCATGCTTAAAACATCTCGCCTGCACTCGATGTGATTATTTGTTGGAAATCCATCATTTAACCACCTTAAATAAAAACAAATACGCAGGAAAGAGGTCGCTATACCCAGCCGTATAGGTGCCGCCCGAGTAGGTACGTAGCGGATACCCCTTAAACCGTTCTTCATCGTTTCGGATAAAAGCAGGTGCAAAAATACCCGCTTTCCAATATGTAAGTGTTGTTCGGTCTTCGGTCACCAAATTGGATGTCATGAATATTTGGTCGAACAAGTTCCACTTGTATCGGTAGGCCAACGAACCTATTCCTTTTTTAAACATAGTTTCCATGGGATTAAAAAGATTCACACTGTCCAATGCCCGTTTTTTACCCTTCGTTTTCAGTATTTTTTTCAAACTGTCATCAATGGGGTCATCGTTCAGGTCGCCCATCGAAATAATTTTGGCATCCAAATTCAATTCTTGGATGGAGTCAATAATTCGCTTGTTCAACAAAGCCGCACGAACACGTAAAGGTGAGCTTTTAGCGACTCCGCCCCTACGCGATGGCCAATGGTTCACAATAAAATGAATTTCTTCACCATCCATAGTACCACCGACCACCAATTGGTCAAGAGTATATTTCCTTTCGCTCTTATCATCAAAAAGCAATAATCTATGACTTTTAAACGACGATGGAATAAACGCTGCCTTTTTATAAAGTAGTGCCACATCAATACCGCGCGCATCAGGGGAATCAAAATGGATAATGTCATAATCCTTATCCCGTAAATTGGGATGTTGCACCAAATCTTCCAGCACATCCAGATCTTCGACTTCGCAAAGCCCCACAATGTCGGGAGAGGTTTTAAACGTTTCGGCACCAATTTGAGAAATAACTTTGGATAGGTTTTCCACCTTTTGCTGATACCGTTCCCGCGTCCAATGGTAACTGCCTTCAGGAGTGCGGTCATCATCAAAAGTGAGGGAGTCGTTTAGCGTATCGAATAGGTTTTCACAGTTGTAAAAAGCAATCGTTCTTAAGGTGTATGTCTTGGACTTTTGTCCATAAAGTGAGGTCGATATTAATACAAGTAGGCATATTAATAATCGCATTTTATTTTGATTTTGTAGCTAAAATAGGTGCAATTGTTGGCTTTTATAAAGTTTGTACAGCAATTGCAACCTCTTTTTATTAATTAACCTACAATAAGCTATGAGGCTAGCCATAGTATTGGCTGTGCTTTGTTGTTGTAAACTGCTGTACGCACAACAAAGTACCCGAGTTACAGGGCAATTGATGGAAAAGGCAAACAAATTGTCCATTTCCAATGCCAAAATTTCATTGGAAAACACTTTAAAAGAGTTTTCAACAGATTCCGACGGTAAGTTTGAATTCGACCTACCGGGTAGAGAAACAGAGACATTACATGTTTCCGCCCTGGACTTTATTCCCAAACGATTTTCGCTCCATTTGGATGGAAACCCGATTGATTTAGGTGTGATTTATTTGGAAAGGGACATTGCCCACGAACAGACAGACAACCTTATTTCCTTAACAGATGATGACTTCACCGAGGATCTTGTATTCACTTAAGAGGATTATAACAGTGCTATGGAGTGCGATGGCCCATGCGACTTATATAGCTTGGCCCACCTGGGCTTTTTTAACGCTTAATAAAAATGAAAATATTGAGAATGTATATCCGAGTTTTTTTGATTGGTCTTGGGTTGTTCGCTTGCGGGGAAAATTTAGGAGAGGGGGACGTTTATTACTATTCCATGGAAAATAAAAGTGGCAAACCTATTGTAATCAAAAGCTACAGATCTGATTTTCCAGATGTAACTCCTGAAATCACCAGTCTGGCCATCGATGAGAAATTGGAAATGGTGTTCAAGGACGGATTGCCTCCAATCGATGTATGTGTGTATGGAGATTTGACCGAGAATTTTGTGTTCACTCAAGAGGATTACAAAAACGCCATAGAGTGCTGTGGCACATGTAATTAAACTTGTTCGGTCTAGTTTCTAAAGGAATCAGGTTTTCAATAAAACTTAAATAAGAATGTTGTGGAAAGTAGATTCATTTAAACGGTATAAGTTTTATTACGTCAATACAATAAGCGAAACAAATTTATTAATGAAAAGTAGGCTTAAGGCATAAAAAAACCTGTGGTTTTGCTTGCAGGCTTTTCTGTTTAAACTTTACAGGGCTAAAACGCCTTATAGCTAAACTTTTGTCCACCCACAGAGGCATCGGCCATAAGACCAGCTTTGGGAAGTGCAAAAACGGCCACACCATCCTTATACTTGGCATTAAAGGCTATGCCCGATTTTAAGGCAACCGCAGAGGTTTCGGCTGCAAACTGAAACTTTTCGGTCTTAAAACGTTGCAGGTCCACCTCGGTTTCGAAGAAAATCACTTCAATGATGGCCTGTCCGCCTGCCTGTAGTCCAATGTTCAATTTTTTAAGGTCGGCCATTCCCACGGCATCACCGTTTTCATACACCACACCGTTACCGGATGCACCACCGATGATAAAACCACCTTTTCCAACATTGGGGAAGATTACGTAACCGGCAGAATTCTCAAAAAAGCCTTCCAAACTTGGACTTGTTTCCAGCAGTGTAGATTTTGCCTTTTCGGCGTCCGCCATTATTTTTTCATCCTTTCTGCTTTGGGCCGATATAGAAATGGCGAAAAGAAAAAGGGTCAGCATTACAACAGATTGTATACGTTTCATAGTGTTTCTTTTTTTGTTACTCAAAATTAAAGAAAGAACCCCTTCCAATCAGGAAAGGGTTTGCCAATTATTGTTAAGGAAAGCCTATAGTTTTCACATTACATTTCAGGAAAATCCTCGTCTTCCATAACCTCTTCCATCTGTAGCACGTGCCTTTCCATATGTCCTGCAATAAAAACAATGAGCTGGGCGGCATCAACAGTACCAAAAGGTAGTTTTGCGTAACGGTTTCTTAGATCATCCTCAGTGGTTTCAACATATTCCATAAGTTCTTGGCGAATGGCAAGCAACGCCACCAAGGTTTCCTCGGTAGAACCGTATTGGCCACTCGGTTCAAAGGGTTCGGAGGTCTTAACTTTTTGGCTTCGGTCCGCTACCATGGGCATAATCTGTCCATCCTTGAATACCAGAGAGTCTTTTAAGGAAGGATTGGGGCCGTCAGCAACACTTTTATGCACCGATTCAATGAACATTTTTTCGGTCAGGGCCAAGTGTTCCACATTCTCGGCGATAGACCAGGAAGTTGGATCTGGCTTGTAGTCGAGCTGTTCATCGGAAAGTCCATCGAGCACTTGTTTCATGTGTTCCCGTGTTTCCGTCAAATGTTTCATGATCCATTCTTTATCCTTTGGGTCAAGTCGGATTTCCGAATCCTGGGTAAAACTAAAAAATAGTAGAATGGCTAAAGGGAAGATTAATTTTTTCATTTGTAACAGTGTTTTTATGTTTTTGAGTACAGTCTCCTAATAGTTAGTACTTTAAAGATAGTTCAAATAGTAATATCAAATAATTAATTAACGAATGCATAAAGAAATTCTTAAATTTAGGAAAGCGTTAAAGTGCACCTGATATGGATAAGGGGCAGATGTTCTTAAAATAGATAACAGTTATTATTTAATAGTATTTTAATATTGATTATCTATTGTTGGAACAACGAATCGTATAACTTTACAATAGCTATTAATTAACACACAACTATAATATCATGAGCAAAGAATTGGCTAACGGAGCAGATGAGGGCATGTGCCCTTTTTTGAACGGCGAAATGAAACAAGTGGCCGGAAGTGGCACACAGAATGAAGATTGGTGGCCCAACCGACTCAAGTTGGAGATTTTGAGCCAGCATTCTGAAAAGACAAATCCATTTGGAGAGGAATTCAACTACGCTGAAGAATTTAAAAAACTTGATTACGCGGCATTGAAGAAGGACCTGTTGGATGTAATGACCGATTCGAAAGATTGGTGGCCAGCAGATTTTGGCAGCTACGCCGGTTTATTTATCCGTATGGCATGGCATAGTGCAGGAACATATCGTTCTGGAGACGGTCGCGGTGGAGGTGGCCGTGGTCAACAAAGGTTTGCGCCACTTAACTCATGGCCAGATAACGTGAGTTTGGACAAAGCCCGAAGATTGTTATGGCCCATCAAACAAAAATATGGTCAAAAAATATCTTGGGCGGATCTAATGATATTGGCAGGAAACGTAGCCTTGGAATCAACAGGCTTCCGCACTTTTGGCTTTGCCGGTGGTCGTGAGGACGTTTGGGAACCAGATCAAGATGTATATTGGGGAAGCGAAACCGAATGGTTGGCCCTTAGCGATACGCCAAATAGCCGTTACTCACACAACAAAGAGGAACGTGACCTTGAAAATCCTTTGGCAGCCGTGCAGATGGGATTGATTTACGTAAATCCAGAAGGCCCGGATGCAAATCCAGACCCGGTAGCTGCTGCACACGATATTAGGGAGACCTTTAAGCGTATGGCCATGAATGATGAGGAAACCGTAGCGCTAATCGCTGGGGGTCATACCATAGGTAAAACCCACGGAAATGGGGATGCGGAATTGGTAGGTGCAGACCCTGAATCAGAGGATTTGGCTTTGCAGGGATTAGGATGGGTCAATAAAAATGGCTCAGGAAAGGGCGCCCATGCCTTTACCTCTGGATTGGAAGTGACGTGGACCTCTACTCCGGTACAATGGAGCAACGATTTCTTTAAGTTCTTGTTCAAATATGAATGGGAATTGACCAAAAGTCCGGCAGGAGCTCACCAATGGGTGGCAAAGGATGCCGAAGCCATCATTCCTGATGCATTTGGAGGTCCTAACAAGAAACCAACAATGTTGACGACAGACCTGTCGCTTCGTTTTGATCCCGAATATGAAAAGATTTCCCGTAGGTTCATGGAAAACCCGCAAGCCTTTGCCGATGCGTATGCCCGTGCTTGGTTCAAGTTGACACACCGTGATATGGGTCCCCGTTCGCGTTACTTGGGTCCAGAAGTGCCAAAAGAAGAACTGGATTGGCAAGACCCGATTCCAGCCATAGATTATACCTTGGTTGATGCTTCTGATGTAAGAGCGTTGAAAGAAAAGGTATTGGCTTCCGGTCTTTCGGTATCCGATTTGGTGTATACCGCTTGGGCATCCGCTTCCACATTCCGTGGAGGTGATAAAAGGGGAGGTGCCAATGGAGCACGGATTAACTTGGAGCCTATGAACAGTTGGGAAGTCAACAAGGGCACAGGTAAGGTAATTACCGTGCTTGAAGGTATCAAAAATGAGTTCAATGACACTGCCAGTGGAGGAAAGAAAATCTCTTTGGCCGATATGATAGTCTTGGCCGGTACAGCAGCCGTCGAGAAAGCGGCTTATGATGCTGGTTCTTCAATTCAAGTACCATTTGCACCAGGTCGTAACGATGCAAGACAAGATCAGACCGATATTGAAGCTACCAATTATCTTGAGCCAAAGTATGATGGCTTCCGTAATTATGCCAAACAAGGGGTAAAGGTGCCTGCAGAACATCTGTTGGTGGACAAAGCTCAATTGTTAACTCTAACTGCTCCAGAAATGACGGCTCTAGTGGGTGGTCTACGTGTACTGGGAGCTAACTTTGATGGTTCCAAACATGGCGTGTTTACTGATAATGTAGGAGTGTTGAGCAATGATTTCTTTAAGAACCTGCTGGACATGTCCACGGAATGGCAAGCAACCAATGAAGAAAAATCGTTGTACGAAGGAAGTGACCGCGAGTCCGGTGAAGTAAAATGGACCGGAACGCGTGTAGACTTGGTATTTGGTTCCAACTCTATTTTGCGAGCCATTGCGGAAGTATATGCATCAGAAGATGGGAAGCAAAAATTTGTTAACGATTTCGTCGCTGCATGGACAAAAGTGATGAACTTGGACCGTTTTGATCTTGATTGATCATCAGCGGAAACAATAGAAAAAGAAAATTATGTTCAAAAGCTGTCATGACCTTTGGTTATGGCAGTTTTTTTATAACTTTCACATACCTATGAACAATAAAGAAGAACTCTTTAACCAGATACGAAACGGGAACTCACAAACTGTAGAGAACCTGTTGAACAACAACCCAAAATTCTTGGAAAGCAAAGATCAAAGAGGCTCTACCCCATTGTTGTTGGCCGCTTATTATGGGCATGAGGACATTGTACAATTCTTGCTCGACAAAGGTGCCACAGTAGATGCCTTGGATAGTTCCGGAAATACCGCGCTAATGGGCGTTTGCTTCAAAGGATACACGGATATCGCAAAAAAATTGATTGATGCCGGAGCCAATGTCAGTCAAAAAAATGCCATGGGAGCAACTTGTCTTATCTATGCCGTAACTTTCAATCGAAAGGATATCGCCGAAATGCTTTTAGAACATGGTGCGGATGCTTCCTTAAAAGACAATAGGGGAAAGACCGCCATGGACCTTGTTTTGGAACAAGGGAACACCGAGTTGGAAGAACTTTTAAAAAAATATTAGATGTCCACCACCTTGAACATTGCTTTGATTCAAACTGATTTGTACTGGGAAGACCCGGTAAGCAACCGTAAAATGCTTGAAGAAAAAATTGCAAGCATTTCAGGTGATGTGGATTTAATTGTTCTCCCCGAGATGTTCACCACAGGTTTTACCATGAAGCCTGAGAAGATATTATTGTCCGAAAGCAAGGGAACACTAGATTGGATGAAGAAAACTGCCCAACAACAGAAAAAGGCCCTTGTTGGCAGCATTATTTTTCAGGAAAACGGAAAGTTTTATAATCGGTTGTTCTTTACAGCACCGGACGGAACAGTTGAAACCTACGATAAAAAGCATACGTTCACATTGGCAGGTGAAGATGAGGTGTACGAAGCAGGCAACGAAAAACTCATTTTTGAATACGAAGGATTCAAGATTTGTCCCATGATCTGTTATGATCTTAGGTTCCCGGTTTGGTCCAGAAATGTAGAGGATTATGATGTGTTGATCTATGTGGCCAACTGGCCAAGTAAAAGAATCAATGCATGGGACACACTACTAAAGGCAAGGGCCATCGAAAACATGTCCTACTGTATTGGGGTAAACCGAACAGGAACCGACGGATTGGATTACGAATATCCAGGACATTCCGCGGTTTACGATGTACTTGGAGAGCCGTTGGCCTTTTCGCAGGATGAAGAAGTTCTGTATGCTACCTTGAACAAAGAGCATGTTACATCTACCAGAAAGCAACTACGATTTTTAGAAGACCGCGATAACTTTAGTTTGATAGGATAAAGGTTTCCTCCTTTTCCCAATTGGCCCTGATTTCAATTGTTCCGGGATAGTAGCTGATTTCTTCTGGCTGCCTTTTTTCAAGATAGTTTCCAGTATCCAATTTACCATTTCCGTTCTCATCAAATATAACACGGGCGATATAATTCCCCGGATTCAAATTGTTGAACTCGAAAGATTGAGGTTCGGTGGCAAGTATCTCACGCTGTACCTCGCCCTTTTCATTGGTAAGCTGTACAATCACCGGGTAATTGACATTACCGCTCAAAATCATTGTTAAATTACCATAATCCGCAAAGCTGCTAGTAGATAGGTTATAGGCCAAAGAATCGTTTTGGATGCCAAAGAAGTCCGTTATCGCGCCCGGTAACAACGAAAAGGAATATTTTTGGTTGGGCTCCGTTTCAAAATCAAAATCTATCTTATTGCGGAGGGTATCCAGTTCGTAAGTATAGGTCGCAGGAATGGAATCGCTCACCATGAGGGATATATTGCTGGTGTCCATAGCTACGATCGGCGTATTGGCCAAAATGCTGAAGGTATCCTCAAAATTGAATTTTCCGTTCACCGACGCGGATAGTTTTAATGAATCCATGGGCAAGTTTCGCATTTTTACCGTGAACGTATCCAACACCTGAACCTTATCATTCCTTACCGTAAAAATAATGGAATCCAAATCCGTTGGGGTAAACCAATAATTCAAGGTGTCCTTGTCCCTTTCCTTTAAGATGGTCGTACCCACCGAGTCGGGCAATGTTGTTAGGGTTTCAATAACCATGTCCCTATAATCGCCTTGATAGCCAAATATGATTTTGTTGTTCGCCGCCAAACTGGGCACAGAAGGTTTGTAATTCAATTGCTCTCGGAACAGGTTTAGGCCATAAATCGAATCGGTCGGTAGCGTGATGGTATCCTCAATAAAACCAATTTTATTCTGTCCTTGGTCGAACATATTGTTTTTGTTCACATCTTTCAATCCGAACAGGGCATACTTTCCTGCCTTTAAGTTCCTGAGCTCAAAAAATGGAAGACTATCACCCGTGTTGGTGATGTATAAGGGTGGTTGTTTGTAAATAGTGGAATCGGTGTAAGCACTGTCAATTTCATACAGCATTACACTGATAAACTCATCTGCTTTTCTGTTTATCGCATCTTTTACCGCGCCGCTCAAGGTGAGAGAGTCCAAATAATCCCCGGTAGAGAACACATAGCTCAAAAAACTATTGGGATTGCCTTCGTTGTTGTCTACAATACTTTGTCCAAAATTAATGGTGTAAGTAGTGTTTTCGCGGAGCGTATCCTTAATTGTCACTTCAATATACCTACTTGGCCCTCCCATGGGAGATATAGTGGCCGGGTTTTTAAATGGAGGTGAAACTACCAATTGGTTTTGCACATCTTCCAGTTTGATGAGCTCATCAAAATAGAGGCGTATTTTTGTTGCCTTAAAATTCGTACTGAAGTTCTCAGGTTCCGCCCGTACCAATTTAGGAGGTGTAATATCTTTGGGCCCACCGCTTGGGGAACCTCGTTTGGCACATTGCCAAAGGGCAAGCACCATAAAGGTGACAAAAAGAAGTCCCAACAGTTTTTTTAAGTACACCATGCCTAAAAATAATGAGGAACAAAGAAACAACTAATTTGAAAACTTGGGCATCGCATTAATAAATTTTAACCCTCTGGAACAACGGCCATGGTCAATACCGAAACCGATACGTCCTTTTGTTGGAGAAGTGTTCTTGTACAAGATTCAATGGTGGCTCCAGTGGTAATCACATCGTTCACCAAGAGCACATGTTTAAATTTCCGGTGGTTTGATGCATTCAGAGTAAAAGCATCCTTTGAGCTTTCCCAACGGCTTTGCCGATTCTTTTTGGTAAGGGTCTTTATGTTTTTTGTTTTGATCAGCCAATCATCGCAATAAGTCGCGCCAATTTGCTCTGCAATGGTTTTGGCAAACAGTGCCACTTGGTTGTAACCGCGTTTTTTCAGTTTTTTTTCGATGAAACGGTACAGGTACTACGGCATCAACATTTTTAGTTGCCCGTTTTCCATTAAAAGAGCACCGCACCATTCCCCAAAAAAACCTCCGATCTCTTCCTGATTCTTGTACTTTAACCAGTGCAATAAATTTTTAACAAGGCCATTTTTTGTGAAAAAAACAAAAGAAGCAGCCTTTTTTATCGGAATTCTACCATAAAATCTACGGTCCACTGCATTTTCTTCCAGATAGTTATGATCGGTGAGAGGCACATCATGTCGACAAACGGCACACAAAATACGTTCTCCACTAAATAATTGGGCATTACATCCAAAACATACCCTTGGCAATAGGATGTTGTTAATCTCGTTTATTATCTTAGCCAACCTTTTTGGTATCAAATCTTATACAATTTAGAGTAGTCTGTCAACCCCATGAACTCCCAAGATAATAATTTCAACTACAAAATTATCTTCGCCGCAATGGCAGCGGTCATCGTGGGTATACTTATAGCCTTTTATTACAGCTATGCACAGTCCAAAAACCAAATGATCTATCTAGA
>Ga0114912_1000390_pt1 | contig 22890 bp, 27 predicted proteins | sample MalvirDeepMed_51_FD_89713 | JGI IMG/M metagenome (GOLD analysis project Ga0114912, IMG submission 89713) | Marine viral communities from the Global Malaspina Expedition - Malaspina viral metaG DeepMed_51 | ecosystem: Environmental > Aquatic > Marine > Oceanic | place: Mediterranean Sea...
CCGAGAACCTGTATTTGTATCTGTACGAGGCATTTGTGGTGGCCGAGCAGCACAAAGACGAGATTTTTACGTATGCCTAGTGCGTCGGAGAAGCAAAGAAAGTTCATGGGTGCCGAGTTAGCCCACAAAAGGGCCGGGAAACCTACTCGGACCAAGATGACCGCAAAACAACTCAAGGATTTTGCTAAAAAGCCGGTAAAGAGGGGGCACTGAGTTGCTGGGACTGGACCAAACACTCCAGCAGGATCAGGAAATCCCCGAAGCGTCAGCGACCCTGTACGGGCGGCTGGGCTTTGAGGTCACCGGGCCAGAGCAAAAAGCAATCCTGGTCTGCCGGAAGCGATTTATCGGCATTAGCGGCGGCGAGGGTTCGGGCAAGTCTAAAATTGCCAGCGAAATCTGGCTAGGCCGCTGGCCGGACGATATGGCTGGCAACCCAGGCGTGGGAGATGGCCTTGGCCCCCCTCTGATTTACTGGCTGGTCGGGGAAGATTACTCTCAGGTTACCGAGGAATTCCGTTACATCAAGATGGACCTTATAGAGTTGGGCTTCCCAATAGAGAAAACTTCCACCGAACGGGTCGATCCTGGCCATATTGAACTGAAACTCCCAGATGAACGTCAGTCCCGGTTCCGGATAGAGACGAAAAGCGCCGGGGACCCATCGAAACTCACCCGCCAACGGCCCCACGGGATAATATTCTGTGAGCCTGGGCAGTCGGATGTGGTCGTATATGAACGCCTGAACGGGCGCGTGGCGGGCACACGGGGCTGGATGGCCCTGGTCGGGACTTTGGAAGGTTCAGTTGGCTGGTATCCGCAACTATTACAGGCTTGGTCGGCGGGAAGTGGCGATGCCCAGAGTTTCAAGCTCCCCGCGTGGACGAATACTCATTATTATCCGGGCGGCAGACAAGACCCGGAGATTCTGAGGCTCGAACGGGAGAGCACCGACACCTACTTCATGGAACGGATTGCTGGCGAGGTCGTGCCTCCCAAGGGGCTCGTAATTACCGAGTTTCGGGCCGATTTACACGTCAGGGATGTCCAATACGACCCCGAGTACCCTGTTTATCTGTGGGAAGACCCCGGATATGGTGCCCATAGCGCCCATGCGCTGGTCGTAGTGCAGAATATCGACCGGCAACTCCGTGTGGTAGACGAAATCTATGAAAGGGGCTTGACAACTCAGGAAATCATCCGAATGGCACAGATGCGCCCCTGGTGGAACTCAGAAAAGCACCTGGTTTCCGACCCTCATTATAAGGACCAGCACCACGCCAACCATTCGGTCTCGGATGTCTGGCGAATAGAGGCGGGATTGGAGGCTCAGGGTGAACGGGTCAGGATTTTACCAGGTATCGACCGGCTGAGGACCTATTTTATTCCCGATCCAATCACAGGGGTGCCGGGAATAGTCATCGCACCTCATTGTAAGGGCGTCCTAAGCGAACTTGGGGCGGCTTTGGACCCGTTTGACGGACGATCCTTCCATCCGTGGAAGTGGAAAGAGACCAAAACCGGCGAGATTGTTGGGGCGGAACCCTTGGAGGAGTATAATCACTCTTTGAAGGCCCTCATATATGGGATAGTCCACAACTTTGGATATGCTCATAGTGACGAAAGGCGGGTGGCAACAGTGATTCGGAGACGCTGATGATAAAATCTCCTCGGACACCTGAGCAATTCGAATATGCGATAAATGTAATCTACAATCGAGCAAATGCCATGCGTCGAGATAATTATTATCCAGGAGCCTATGAGGACTATCAACGTTTGCAATCCTTAAAGCAAAAATATGCCGCACGGTTCCCCGAGGAATACTCTGAGTTTGATTCTTAGATTTCTACGGTTATTGAAGTGCAGTGAGTAATGCCGACAACTGACGAAATCATAAAAAGGGGTGGTCGAGTCTCCATTGTTTTGTGCGTTGAACACGACAGGTGCGGCAATGCCTACGCTCTTTATATATGTAGGTGTTGAAAAGGTCATAAATATGTCCGTGCGGACAGTGTGTTTTAGCCCGATTCTTGTGAGCTAGTGCCTCACCCGATATCCCACGTTGCATATTTAGTTGATGAGAGACAGCCTCAAGATGGTCCCAATTTACACAAGGTGGATTACGGCAAAGATGGTCAAGTTCAAGCCCTTCGGGAATCGGCCCACTTTTGAGAACATAGCTAAATCGGTGAGCTAATACGAGTTTGCCGTTAGGACGAAATTGTCCATATCCATTCGGATTTCGGTAGGCAGTCCATATCCAGCAGGATGTTCCATGAAAGAGAGGACCAGTTTTATCAACCTTGGCCCAGAAAAGCTGGATGGTGGTATCATTAAAGAGCATCGGGAGACCTCCTCTCTCGGTGTCGTGCGGTGGACTGTTGACCCAGTTCCACCGCCTCATATTATAGCATAAGGAGTAACTGGAGAAGGTTATGGCTACACCAGAGGATATAATCCGTATGGTGGATAAGATGGAGTCGGACCGTGCCTCCTTGCATGAGCGCATGGATAAAGACTTCGACCGCTACAATCTGGTGGCCTACGCCGGTGAGACGGACGAGAATGGCAACCCATTACTCAACGGGTACAAGAAATTCACCTCTAATGACCCCCGTACCTCGATGAATCTTGCCGTCCATCTTCTGTCCACTGCCCCGGCACTGATTAGGGTCCGAAAGCCCAAGGCTCAGAAGGCCCAACGAGAAACGGACAATCTGAAGGAACTTTTCGCCTTGGGTATCCTTCAGGCAGCAGATACCCGTCGTGCTGACCTCATGATGCCATCCCTTCAGGACTCTCTAGCGGCCCAATGCCTCATGCGAGGCCGAACGGCGCAGAGAGTCTTGCTTATTAAGGAAGACATCGACCCGTCAGAGATAGAAGCGACTGTTGAAGAGATTCCGCTTGAGACTGTGGGCGAAGAGGGGAAACCAGTAGAGGGGATAGCTACTTCAACTACCCGCACCTACGTGGATATTCAAGATTGGGACCCCCGTAATACGTACTGGGGCATGGGAAAACATGGGTTGGCCTGGGCTTGCCATAAGGTGTCGAAGACCGCCGAGGCCATCAAGACCGAGTTCGATATCACTATAGAAGAAGGAAACCTGGATTCCTCTATGGAGTTCGCCGTCTACGACTATTTTGACGAAACCGACAATCAAATCATAGTTTCCGGGGGTAGAGAGGCCAAATCGAAAACCCCCCACGGGATGGGCAAAGTCCCGGTGGATATCCACATGGTTGGCGGGTTACCCTTCTTCCAAGCGGCTGGCAAAGATTACGAGGTCAACTACGGGGAGAGCTTCTACCAGTCCGACCGGGAAATGTACGACCAGCAGAACTTTATCCTGTCCGTGTTGGCCGAACTGAGCAAACGGTCCATCAGCCAGGGCCTCCTGGTCTTCTCTCAGGATGGGAAACTCAGCCTGGAGAGTGACCCGAGAGTAAGTGGCGCTGAAACACAACTGAGGACCACCCAAGAAGACGTTAAAACGATGCCACCGATGGAGATGGTCAAAGAAAGTGGGGCGCTGATGGGCGTGATCGCCCAGATGGTGCAGCGCGGCACCTTCCCGGCATCGGTTTTTGGTGAGTTGGCCTTCCAACTATCGGGATTTGCCATCACCCAGCTAAGGCAGGGGATGGAAGCCCCGATCAGTCCGTCGGTGAAAACTACCAAGACCGCCCTCAGGGGCATCCTCAACATTCTGGCCGACGCCTACGTTTCCGCGAACTTTGATGTTATGACCCTTAGTGGCCGGATGCAAGACGTGGAGCGGACTGACTTTGAAGAGGAGATGTCTCTGGACGCGATCAAGGAAGGCGGGTTGATCGAGGTCGAAATCGTCCCACAACTACCTCAAGACGACGCGGCCAAGGCAGCTCTTGCGCAAATCCTTACCTCTGGTGATGTCCCCCTTGTCGATCACCGGTTTGCGCGTGAGAACATTATCCAGTTGCAGGACGTGGAGCAGGTCGAACGGGCGGTACAGGAACAATTGGCAAAGACAGGCAGCCCGACCGCTTTGGCCTTCAGTAATATGTTGGCAGCGGCAGAGCAAGGGGACATGGAACTCGCCCAGGTCTGGCACATGGAGTTCCAAATTCAAATGATGCAGCGAATGCACGAAATATCCCAGCTAAAAGCAATCGGTTCTACCCCTAATGGGGAAACGAACGGTACAAATGGAAGAACACCTCGTCCATCACCAGAGGTGGCGCCCGCCCAAGTTCAGGGTATCCCATTGCCACCTCCAACACCCCAGGCCGGGCCGATCGCGGCCCCAGGGACACCACGGCCTAACAGGAACGGAGCAGCTGGGGGCTTGCCCCCTCTATAAGGAGACCTACCGATGCCTACCACACAGGTTTACGACTACGACAATGGCACAGCCTATAGCGTCACGGGTACGACCGAGCAAATAGCGGATAAGCTAGAACAATTGGGGTTCGACCGTGAAGATGCGGAGCGAGACCGCATTGTAGTGGATAAAAGGGCCGTGTCTGGCCCGGATGCTATTGCCAATGCTGACCCTAGCCTTGTCAGAGGTATCCGTGAGCAATTTAAGAACCATACCATCGACCAACTTATGCAGTACGTGGGGGTTGGCGATATTGTCAAGCGTGAAATTGCACGGGAGATGTTGGAAAGCAAATATAACGTTGACTGGACGAAAGGGCGCGTTACCCCGACTAGTGCCTTGGCCCCAGGAAGCACCCCCGCTGGCAGGGTTACTCCCCGTGGTGGTGGTGGCGCATCGGGAGTTCCACAAGATACTGGCGGCGGTGCGGTCCCAGTTCCAGTTCCAGATTTCCTTCCTCCTATCAGACCAGAAGTGCAGCGAAGGATCGACCTTTCTCAAAGTAGAGAAGGTCGAGCGCAGCTTTACAGGGAGTACCTGTCTGGACTGGGGGAAGCTCCAGGGATTGTGCAGAGGCAACGGCAAGCGCAGTTTAACCCCTACTCCAGACTATTTGATATTGGACAGGGCCTTGGAGATTTCGGCCCAGAGACAACCTTCCGTCAGACCTTGCCGGAGGGGCTTGGACGCCCTGATCCCGGATTTGTTCAGACCCAACTTGAAAGGGTTCGCGATTTACTGGCTGGGGATAGGCCGGAAGGTGAACGGGGTGATTACTATGCTGGATTACAGTCTGACCCAACTAGACAGTTTGGTATGCTTTTTGACACTGGGTTGGGTCAGACTATGGCTCCTCGTTTTCGTCCAGGAGTGCGGCGTAGAGCCGCAGAGAATTTTGGCCGGGCAGGGGACGTTGCTATAATCCAGGCTGGGTTAGGACAAACTGCACAGGACCCATTCGGTGGATTTTTGGAGCAGGGCACCGACTTTGCGGGACCGAGTAGCGATACTTACCGCCAAGCGATTGGGAACGCTGCGTTCATGCTTGGGTCGCCTTTTGAAGGTCTCAGTGCCCCATCTCAACAATTCCAAAGTACATTCAGTATGGATCGTAATTTGCCACAAGAAAAACTTCAGGAGCGGGCAGAGCGCCAATTCCAAATGGCGGTGCAGTCGCGCATAAGAGATATTCCCTGGCAGTTCCGTGAGGGTTGGTTGCGGGATGTCCGGCGCTCCTTTGACGCATGGCTGGGAGGGAATACCGCCGGGGGGGACTTCCTGCCCGCTTTCCAGGCACAGGGCTATCGATTCAATCCAGTAGGATTTGGGTAGATACTGATGGTTACTCCTAATCCATTTGACATCGACTTTCGGCGGAGCATCTTCGCGGAAGACCCGAACCTTGCCTTCCAGACCAGCATCACGCAGGCTGGGCTCCCCCGCCAGATGTCGGACTTCTTCAGGCGGCGCACTTCGACCTTTCTGAACCAGTTCCAGGGAGCGTTGGGTCAGCAGTTGGACGAGTTGGGCAAGGCCGACCTGAACCCGCTGGACTTCTTCCAGGGAAGGGACTTCCGTACCGAGTTCTCACGGTTCTCTCCCAGTGAACGTGGAGAAAATACCCGTCTATTCAATCCCAGGACCCGTAGGATTTATTTTTGATGCCTAGTCACTATTCTAGGAAGGAACGCGAAGCTAGGCGTCGCAGAGCGAACGAGGCCGTTGTCAGGGCTATCCCGCTTCCTGTACGACCGCGTGACGAACCTGAACGAGTACCGGGCCCGGTTCCAACTCCTCAGCCCCCAGGACAGCCGTTTGATCCTGCGCCTATAGACCCAAACCCCGGCGGTTCTGGCGTTCCTCTTGGACCATTGGGTCCGGTCTTGGACTTCTTGGAGGCTACCGCAGAAGCGAACGCTCAAATTCAAGCGAATGTTGTGCCCATCCGTGATCCCGGCATGGCAGCACTTAAAGGTCCAACGGGGTTTGTCCCACTTGGCCCTTCCCTAGAGGCCCTACGGGCAGGGGAACAGGGGGTCGTCCAAACTGGGAAGGGACTTTTGAGGGAATCTGCTGCCCGTCCGGGGTTTGAACGGGCTATGGTTCAAGCGATTTTCGACCCATTGCATGCAGCGCCGTTCATCGGTTTTGCCCCTCGCCCATCAACAGTAATTCGTGGTCTTCGTGGTCTTCGTGGCGCTGGCAAGGCGCCCCAGGCAGTGGTCAAGGAAATCCCCTTGGAGGCGGCACAGGCACCCAAAGCCTTGGGCCCAGCAGTGGTAGAGGAGATTCCGCTGGAACAACGCGGGGCCATTCAGTCCGGAATGGGCATTGGCGAGGCCCCCCCACAGGGCCAACTCTTCCCAGAATCACCAACTGAGGCTGTCCGTGAGCCATTGGTAGATGTGACAGGAATTGAGGCAAGGCAGGCGCGAGAGGCGGAGGTAGCACGGGGGCAGCAGTCCTTACCCGAGGGGTCGCCGCCCGGTCCTGCTGTTTCCGAAGAGGTTTTGCCAGAACCACAGGTCGTTGAGACCGCGTTCGATGAAGCTGCCGAAAGAGCCGTCTTCTCGCCGTTGGAAGAAGCTCAACTCAAGGTAGATGAGGCCCAGGCGTCTCTGGAAGCCGCGCTGGAACGTGGATTACCTGTGCCTAAGTTTGGCACACCTGAACGGGCCGAGTTTGATGCGGCAAGACGTGCTGCATCTGCTGAAGGTCGTCCCATCAAGCCGAAGACCGTACAACGCCAAGAGGCGAGACAGGCCCTCAAAGATGCTCGGGTTGCACTTCGGTTGATTGAACAAGATGCACAGGATTTTCGTCAGACCATATCTTTTGGACCTGAACACCCGGACTTTCATAGGGTTGTTCTTCAATGGTTCAGAGATTTCCTAAAAGACCCTTGGCGGATTGACAACTGGGGACTGCAACAACAATATAGGACAGCGGTACGCTCTGAACGTATCAACGACTATAAGGCCACCGTAGAAAAACTCATCTCGGAAGGCGTCGCTAGTGAGAACGCGATGCGGTTTGCCAGGGCATCCATGAGTGGTGAGTTGCCCAGCGTTTCAACAGGTATTAAGGAAATCGTAACCCCACAGATTAGGCAAGTGCTTTTCGACGAGGTTCACCTGGTTCTTGCCAACGATGGTTTTGCGATGTTGAGTACCGAAGAAGCTCTTAACAATGCGCTGGCAGGAAGAGAAGTCCCTCGCATTCCTGGGTCGCAAGGTGGCTCGGCCTTTAGCCGGTTGGCCCGCGTGTTTGGCGACGAGATGGCTGAGGCTATATCGCAGCGACAAACCTTGGGTGAAGTTATCAGTCTACGGGCGGGTAGGCGTGGGACCCAGACCAATATGGGGCCGGGAGGTGTGGTCCCTCCGGGGTCACAGCGGCCTCCTATCCCGTTCCAAGAACAGCCAGGCACTCAAGGCTTTGGTACCGCCACGATTCATGGCGCAGGTCGTGGCCGTCAGGTGTTTGGCGAATTACCAACAGACCGTTTGCTACCCGATGAAGCTGCACTGGATGCTCCGACCCAACCGCTTCGTCTGCAACCGCTGCCGGGACCGTTTCCCGAATCCGGTCCCCGTTTATCCGCTGCCGAGAGGAGTATTCAAGCGCAAGAACTTGACCTCCGGATACGCCGACAAAACCAAGGCCAACTGCCCCTTGAAGGCATAGAGTATGTTGAGCAGCCTCCATTGGGTGCTCCCCAAGCCCACTTAATACCAGAACCGGCCCCAGGGCCGTTTCGGACTTCTGTGCCTGAGCCTTGGCTGGCGGATATGCCCCAAGGCCTCACTCCAGGTGCCCAAGAGCGTTGGCGACGGGAGCAGCGCAGGTATCACGCGATTCTGGAGAATGAACACCTACGTCACTTGACCGAAACTACCAAGGAGCGAATGATTCGCTGGGCCAAGATTGCTGCGTTGACCCCGGTAGATTTTGGCAACCTAATTCGGGCCAACATGGCCAGCGTAGACATGAGCTATCTAAGGCAGCAGGCCCCGTTGATTGCTGGTCACCCACTGAAATTTATTCAGACCTTTCCCGATGCTTTTCGTGCCCTTTGGTCGGACACTTATGTCCGCAACCTGGACGACGCCATTCAGTCTGATCCCTTCTTTATGATTACGGGTGAGGTGCCTCAGTGGTACCGGGCTGTGGGTAGTCTCGGGCGAGAGGCGGGGGAAGTGGCCGAGGAAGTGATAGTTCAGGCGGGTAGACGCCCAATACAGCGCCTTGCCGCCAATATGCCCCACATCAACATATCCAACCGGGCCTTTGTCAGCGGTCTCAACTCACACAACGCCTCTATTCGTAAGGGATACATACGCAGTCTGATGGAAGGCGATGAGGCTGTGCTGGCAGCAAAGCAGTCCGGTCTCAAGAGACGCCGTACCATAAGTGACCCATTCCCTCGGCAAGACGTGCTGGGTGCCTCGGGCATTAAGAAGAGGGTGGAGAACTTTGACCGTGTTCTGGCTAACCTATCGGGGCGTGGACCGCTGGGGCCGTTGAAGGGAGGAGATAGGCAGGCCATTGCAAACAACCTATTTTTCTCCATTCGCCTCAATACAGGACGGTTTTTGTTACCCAAAGACCTTATATGGGGAGACTCCGGCTCCCGTAAGTTGGCCTGGAAGAGCATGATGTCCTTTGTTGGCTTGATGTCAGGTATACTCCTGACGGGGCGTGCGGCCGGATGGTGGGACCTGGAAACCGACCCACGTAGTAGCGACTTCATGCAGGCCAAGATAGGCCGGTTGCGGCTAGACCCCTGGGGTGGGTATCGGCAGTTTGCAGTCCTGTATGCTCGGATGCTCCCGGTGGTCGGGGGGATTAAGTCACTGGATGACGGCAAAATCTCCGACTACGATCCCGTGAATGGAGTTACCCGTTTTTTGAGAAATAAGGCTGCTCCGATGGTTCATAACGTCTTGCGGGGCTGGACAGGCAAGGATTTCATTGGGCGGGAGATCGACCGGACGGATTGGAAGGCATGGCTGAGCGAAAACATCCAACTCAGCGTTCAGGAAGTGATGGACGCCTACGAGGGTGAGGGACTGCTTGGGGCGTTTATCGCCGCTCCTGCCGCCACATTTGGTGTGGGAGTCACGGTAATTCCATTGACACTAAATGATGTCTCCAAAGACCTAGGCTATGGCAACTATTACGACCTGCCGCTGCTTAGTCCTAAGCGTAAGACCGTAAGGGACGCGTTGAAAGAGCGTCGAAGCCAGCGAGAGACGCAGATGGAGGAAGAGAGGAAGCAAAGAATTAAAGACAGAGCCACCGAACGAGAGGCGGAGCGGAAACGCAAGTATTCGGAGCGGTTTGGGTCAGGATCATCTAGGCCACGGCCATCCCAAAGGGGCGTTCCACGCCGAGGCAGTCGTGAGAGACCAATACCTGCCTTCGATCCGGTTGGGACTCAATAACCATGCGTGAAGTCTGGTGCCCAGATTGTGGCTCTAAAACGGTCATCAGGGTGTCGGAGAAATCCGAATATCCCCCGTTTTTATACTGGTGTCGTCGTGGCTGTCGCGGTAAATGGGTTACAATTCTTGACATCAGGAGTCCGGCGCTGATACAGTAATGGCGATTACATAAGGGCGTCGCGCTAGGCCGCTACTAACTCTTCGGAGTTGGGGCGGCTTTTTTAATGTCCGGCAATTAGGGGAGTTTATGACCACACCAGCCGACAATCTAACACTCGATGAAGAAATCGCGCAGATGGCACTCGATGCCGAGGAACCTATCGAGGGGTTGGATGAGGGGAGTCCCGAGGCTTCAGTAGAGGTGGAGACTCTACCTGGTCCTGAAGGCGGAGCCGCTTTTGAGCCTCCCGCCGACAGTGAGCCAGTAACTCCATCGGATGAATCGCCAGTTGATGAGGCCACCAGGCTCAAGGAAGAGAATGCCCAACTGCGGCGAGACGCAGACCAGCGTAAGTTGGAACTTGAGACCCAGCAATTCGATGCTGAGGTTCGGCAATATGCCGAGGGGTATGCTCAGAACCTCGTTGAGACCTATGGCTGGTCCGAAGACCAGGCAAAAGCCTACGCTGAGTCCCAGCGCAAGGCGTATGTGGCTGAATACCGATTGGGGATGGAGCGCAAAGACAATCTGGCTCGGGGTTTATCTCAGGAATACGGTGTTCCCGCAGCATCTCTGATGGTCTACAACACAGCGGAAGAGATGACCCAGGCCGCAATTCAGCAGGGGCCACGGGATCGGGAAGTCCAACAGATGAAAAAGGAAATCGCTGATCTAAAAAGAGCTCGCGTACCATCCCAAGACTACAACCAACCAGCGGGGCGCACCGCCGCGACGAGCGAAGAGCGTCTGCTGGATCAATACAATGCAGGGGTAAGAACCCCAGAAACCGAAGCCGCTGGTAGGCGAGCAGCCGGACTGTAAGGAGAAGACATGCCACAAGCAGCAACCACCGGGAATTTGGAAAATGCCCAACGGATTGTGATCGGTGCCGTCAGATATACTGAGGAGCACAACGCTCCGGCGATGGAACTGATCGAACACATGACCCTGGGCCAAGGAGAGAAGCAGGTCACGGTGCCCAAGGTCGGGCAGATGACCATCTTGGACTTGGTGGATGGCCAGGACATCGTGGACGAAGAGGAAATCGGGATGACCACAGTGGACCTGACCGCTGCGGAGGTCGGAGCTAAGATCATTCTGACCGACCAGTTGGTGGCTCAGAGCCAGCCAGCCGTTTTTTCCATGGTTGGGAGGCAACTGGGCGACGGTATGGCCCGGAAGAAGGATACCGATGTGATTGCGCTATACACCGCCCTGAACGGCGGGACTTCCTTGGGCGCGGCTGACAAGGCTATGTCAGTAGCGAACTTCGCCGCTTCCATCGCCAACGCACGGGGTAAGACTACTAACCCCTTCAATCCGACCTACGCTGTTCATCACCCTCACTCAGTCTACGACTACGTGAGCACTGCAACGGCCATCGGCTCAAGCAATGTTTGGCCCGAAGGGTTCCAGCAGGATAGATTGGACAAGTTCTGGTCTCGCCGTTCCTTCAATGGCGTGATGCTCTTCGAGGACGGCAATATCGCCCCCGACTCCGGCGATGACGCCATTGGTGTATTGGCGCAGAAGGACGCGATGGTTGTGCTGACCTCCGTGAACCAGAAGACGGAACGGCAGCGGGACGCCTCCCTTCGGGGGACCGAGGTCGTGATGACTGCCCGTTATGGAGTCTTTGAACTGGACGACGAGAAGGGCTATCCTCTGACCTTTGACGCGTCTGCACCCACAACTTCGGCCTAAAGGTAAAACATGACTACAGCCCAAGACAAGGTGCGACAGAAGGCCGACCTTGCTGCCAAGGGGTATTCGATCCAGTACATCAACTCTTGGCAGCCTAAGGTAGACATGTGGTGGCACCGTGACTGGCTCAACCTAGAGGGGGAAGTGGTTAAGTCAGCGGGGACGCTAGTACCCAACCAGCCTGGCAACCCCGACACACAGATGCGCCTATCGACCCGTGGGCTGCTCCCCTGGAAACCTGGTGAGGACTGCCTCTCTAGGACGGCCACTAATGGGGAGAAAGGTTGTAAGGGTTGTCGTGATCGGCGTGATGCTCAGGTCTTTGCGCCCGTGACCCATCCCCACAAATACCGAGGACGGGACATAGGCGCACCCTGTAGGGTGACCGATTGCACGGCAACTCGAAAACAAGTTCCGGTGAAACGCAAGAGGGCGGCTGTAACGATGGCCGAGGCCGCAGTTTAATATCGGCCAATCGCGGGGCGTAAGAACCCGTAAAAGGAGATAGGGACAATGGCATTTCCACTAAGCGTAGCAGGCAAGTACGGATGGGAAAAGCTCACCACCACCGGTAAGAAGCACCAACTCGGGACCATCATGGAATTTCGGGATGGTAGGAAGTTCCGGTACTGCTTCTCGAACGGAGCGGTTGCTTCAGGGAGACTGGTAAGTGGCCGACCGATCAGCCATGCAGGGCACGACAGCGACCAGGTGTTGGCGGCTGCCGTTGCGTTGGGCGGAACAACCATCACCATCACCAATTCGGATGCTGCCGTGGTGGTCGATCAGTTCAATGACGGCCTCCTCTACATCAACGATGACGGCTCGGGCCCCGGTGGTGAAGGAATGCTCTACCGGGTCAAGACCTCCTCGGTCGCGACTACGACCGGCACGATCACATTCGTCATTGACGAAGAAGATGGTGTCGCTGGTGAAGCCTTGGTCGTGGCGGACTCCCAGTTTGGTATGATCGAGAACGAGTACGGCGAGGCCAATATCTGGGATGCCAGCGCGATCGATGGGATTCCGGTTGGTTGGACGCAAGCGCCGGTGGCTGATAACGAGTATTTCTGGGCTTGCACCCACGGCCCCACGATGGCCCTGTACGACGCTGACGACAACTCGGTACGGGGACGGTCGGTTATTCCCTCCGTTTCTGTTGACGGTGCGGTACGGGGGTACGACTTGGCCAGCGCCTCCACTACGGACAACCAGATCATCGGCTTTGCCATGGTCGTGTCTGTGGACAACGAACTGTTCCCAATCTTTGCCACGATAGATTAGGGCACCCGTATGGAACGGGTACTCTTTGCGGTCATGGGGGATCATCCTTTCCCTTTGATTGGGGGTGGGACAACCCATGACCGCTTTTCGCAGATAGCCGAGTTCACCAACACGGTGGACGTTACACTGTTTATCATTCCCGATCTGCGGGATGTGATGGGGGACACCCAGTTTGGTAACCCCAAATGGGGACCCAAACACCGCACGATTCACTCCATGAGACTCCTGGCGTCCCGCTTGGCCAAGGACGGGGATTACGACTGGCTGTTCATCGTGGAGAACGATGTTGATTTAGCGGCCAATACCTTAGAAACCCTACTCGCCCACCGGAAAGATATCATCGTGCCGAAACAGGAGTTCCCCACCTGCCCTGATTTCCCCTTTATGAAGGGAATGTTCTATCAACCTCAGGAGGAAGCCGACCAGACAGGACTACACCATATTGAATGGTGTGGTTACTCCGCTACCCTTTACCGGATGGAGGCCTTCAAGGAAGTCGATCCCATGTTTGTCGGCGGTGGCGAAGGTATCGATTATGCTAGGTGGCAAGACCACGGTATTCGGGGCTGGATGGACCTGGACATCGAAGCGGTCAATCTCCGACCGGCGTCATCCCAGCAGATACTCATAGACTTGCCCTTAAAGTACCGGATGCACCAGAAAACAGCGTTGGATGGCGTTGTGGAACAATGTGGGGGGAAGCTGCACAGCTTGCCAGCAACGAAGATCAAAGGGGCACAGGCTGCCCAGTGTGAGGATTGTGGTTATTACATCGAATACCGACCACCAAAGGGCTTTCGAGGCGAAACCCTCAAGGAACTCGGATTACTGGAATCGGGAGTGGGAGACGGGCGGACGGCAGATGGCTCACCGGGTGGAGTCAACCGGCCTGCTCTTGGAGTTAGCGGTAATGCCAGTGGCCCCTCCTAAAGTCGTCATAGATATTGGATGTGGCAAGTCCAGTTCCCTAGAGACCATTCGAGGGGTAACGAAGGCCGAACGTTGTAATGGGGTAGATTGGTCGGATGTCTCCCTTGATGCCAACAGCAAGCATTACGCCGAGTGGGGTGAGTGGATTCACTGCGACATTGAGCGCGATCAGGTGCCCCTACCTGATGAGACCGCTGATTTCGTCTATTCCAGTCATCTGATTGAGCATATTGAAAACCCCTATATCCTGTTGGACGAACAACTGAGGCTCTGCAAGCAGGGTGGGATTATCGCAGTTGTCGCCCCGTTGAATATGTACGACCGAGAACATCGTCATGTGTTCACTTCAGGAGACGACGCAATCGGAAATAGTGGCTGGTATAATCAAACCATGAAGTACGGGATTGCAGGGTATGGGCGGTTGGGTAAGGCGACGGAAAGGATGCTGCCCGTCGAACTCGAGGCGTTCTGGGACCCTCCCCAAATGCGATTGGATAGCCTATCCGACTGCGACGTGATTTTCGTTTGCACTCCCACGCCCTGTGGGTTTGATGGTCATATACTGGAAGGCATTGACGAGATTGCTTCTCAGGCCAAAGATGGGTGCTGGGTTTGTGTCAGAAGCACGGTATCGCCCGGCGACACAGATATTCTAGCGGCACGGTATCCCCAGCTAAACTGGTGCGTGGCCCCAGAGTTTCGCACCGACCTTCAATTGGCAGAGATGGCTGCTTGCCGCTTCCCTATCTTCGGATATGAGGATGTGCCTTCGGATGAACTGAGGAGCATATTTTACGCGGCGCGTTTCATGTCTAGGTCAGAGGCCGAGTTGGTGAAAATAGTCGTCAATTGCGCCCTGGCTACACAGGTTGCGCTGGCTAACGAGTTCCACGAACTGGCCGAAACCCTGGGGGCCTCGTGGGGACCGATTCGGGTTGCACTACTGGACGATAACCGGGTTGGCAGCCAATGGAAGGTCACAGAAGAGAGAGGCTTTGGTGGGCAATGCCTTCCGAAAGACTTAGATGCGGCAATCCAGTGCTTACAACAGATGGGGGTTGAGCCCTACATCCTGAGCGCGGTCCAGAAGGCCAACAAGACGCGCTTTAGGCCCAAGGTCATGGTAAATGTCTAACGAACTATGGGTGCCCCCTGGCGTTGATACGTTGGCGCCGTCCATTGGTGGGCGTAACGTTGTGACTGGTGGGACCATAGTGATTCACACGTTCAAGTTCCACTCGGAAAAGTATGGGAAGAGCCGCGAGGTGAAGATTCCAGCGGACGATTCCATGAGTCAGGCCCAGATTGAAGACATGGCAGCTAGCGCCCTGGAGACCTGGATCATCGAGCTAGAGGAAGATGCACAGAGAACAGCGGGGAAACACGCTCCTTCCTTAAGCGAGCGCAAGGACGTGGGTAAGGCCATCCGCGAGTTTCGAGAGTACGCAGCAAAGCGCAGAGAGAGCTCCACCGGCCAGCTTTACTATCCGGTTGCGAAGGTAGGGGAATAATTTGGCGACCACAATTACGGCTGCGACCCTAACCATCACCCATACCGAGGCCATCTCCCTTAATGGTCAGGATAAGGGCTCGACCAATATCCAGACTATTACCTCTGTCACTGAGGTAATGCAGCGGATTGTCAACGTAGATACGACTGAGCGCATCATCATAGCGATGGGTACGGTCATTGCAGCAGGACAATTCGTTGAGTCCACGGTCAAGTACATTCGTATCACAAATAAGGATGACACGAACTTCGTCCAACTGATATTTAGAAGTGAGGGAAGTGCCGAGTTCGCGGTCAAGTTGGATGCTGGACAGACATTTATCTACAACGGCGACAACTCCGGGGGCGTTGTAGACACGATGGATGCCTCCGCTTCCGCTCTAACCGTGTCCTTTGAAGACCTCGTGGACGTGACCGCACTAGCAGATACCGCAGCGGTAGACCTCGAACTTTTTGTAGCTGGAACTTAGATGGTAGTCTCACAGGCAGCCACCAGAGAAACTATCCGGGTCGCCGTGGGACGTAACCTACGGGCTGTCGAACTCATTACGTCGGCCATTGATGGCTCGGCCACCGAGTTCCTGACGGATGACCTGCCTGGTGTGACCGCGAACGACCACAAGGGCGGTCAATGGCTTGGGACCGATACCCCCAACGATGGGACTCAGGCGCGAGTCAGCGCCTCCACTGAGGCCAATAACCGGACCACGTTAACTCTTTTACCTGCAGTATCGGCTACGAAAAAAGACGACACTGCTGAGTTGTGGAAGGAATACAACCCGAAAGACATCCACGACTATATGGACCAGGCGATGCGAGAGATCACGGGCTTGGCCTATGACCCCGAGGAGAGTCTAGCCCTCCATGCTGATGGTCGAACCCTGCGGTTGGATATTCCAAGCCAGTTTGCCATGCTGAACCGGGTTGACTACCGGAGCTCGGTCGAATCGGTAGTTGTTCATAATGCCACGGACGTGTGGGACGAACTGGGGGCCGTTGCCGAAGTTACCAACCTAAAAGACACCAAGGATTATAAACGTGGCCCTGCGTCCTTCAGGATGGTTGTGACGGCCAGTGCTGCTGCCGGTCTCTTACTTGCTTCAAAGAAAATAGACTCCAAGAATATTGCGGGAATGGACTACGTTGAGTTCTGGATCAAAAGTACGGTGGCAACCACCGCTGCTGGTGACCTACAACTCCTTCTAGACGATACCGCCAGTTGTGCCTCTCCGCTGGAAACTCTGGATGTGCCTATTTTGGTGGCGGATACCTGGACTTATGTTCGGGTAGCCTTGGCAACCCCTGAGTTAGACACCGCCATTATCAGCGTGGGGCTGAAGTACACGGTGGACATCGGAGCCTGCACGGTTTGGGTAAACGACGTAAAGACCGTTCTGGATAGTACGGCGCAGTGGCCAACTCTGCACAAGGACCTATGGGACGTGGACAAGCAGGCCCGAGACCTGGTGCTGAAACCGTCTGCCAACGTGGGATACGCCCTACTAAAACTGGTTGGGGGCGACAAGCCTGCATTACTGGCTACGGACGCAACCGTGTGCGAGGTCAACGATTGGTATGTGATCTGTCGAGCTACCGCTCTCGCGCTTAGGAGCGGTGCTGGCGGCCCTGCTACCGACCCGGACCAGAAACGGTTGGCAGCCCGTGATTGGGAGCTACTGGCCCAGCAAGCCAAGAACGGACACTATCTGCCACAGAACATAAGGACGATCAGTTGACGAGCCAGGCTGTCCTAGACCGAAACACCATTAGCCTCAATGGGACGTTATACCCGCTGAAACGTCCCGTACAAAGGCACTTGGCGTCTATCTATCCAGGGAAGGTAGTGGTGGGGGACACTGGCCGGGATAGCAACCCCAACGCTTCTCCCTTGGCGCGTTCCGATTGGAGCGGGGGGATCGGTCTCTTCAAGGATGAGGGTGTCAGTCCTCAGCCACGGTCTTTCTTTTCCACATGCTCCCTACGATATAAGTCCCTTACTTTACCTGGATTGGAGGTGGAGACCGCTGCATCCGGGGCGACAGGGACCTTTACTGTGGGAGTCATCGGAGAACTGGACGACGAAATCTACGCTGCGTTTGGTTCATCGGTCAGAAAGTACGACTTTGGGGCAGATTCCTGGGGTAGCAGCCTTCATACCTTGCCAGAGGTGGCCACGGACGTACTGAGCAACGTCAGAATGGGCGGCACGGTCTATCTCATTTTTGCCCACACCGGGGGGTATACCTACTTCGACGGGACTACTTGGACCAACGACTCCAAGGATGCAAAGTACCTAGCCTTCTGGGCCGATAAGCTCTATGGGATCGACAAGACTGGCCTACTATGGAATGCCAGCACGATTGGCACGGAAACAAATGATGCCCAACTACCCTTACCGGACGACACGGTAACCGCTCTCTTCCAGGCCCGTGACGCGGCTGGGACCGTGATTCTATACGCTGCGACCAAGGTAGGTTTGTTTGCCCATGACAACACCAATACGAAGTGGGTTGCAACCGAGGTAGATTTCCCAGTGCATCCAGATGGTGGGCGAGGGACCGTAAAATGGCGTGATAGCGTCCACACTCCAGCGGGGTTGGGCATCTACAAGTTCATCAATGGGGCTAACTCGGCTGTCCTAACCATCGAGGGGCCTGACCGTGATGATGGGATGCCTTCAGGCAAGGGCGGCACCATCGTCCAGTTGGTAAACAGTCATAACGACTTACTTGCGGTCAACGACGCCACCGTGGGATACGACCATCGAACCAAGCTGACCACGTTTGTTTCTAGAGGAATGCGTAAACACCGAGGTGTGACGATGAATCCCAATGAGGGCTTCTCGTCTATCCTGGGGTTGAACGATATGGGTTGGGAGGTCAAGTTCCTCAGCGCATCCACCGACAAGGCCATCAGCTACGCCATGGTCAGCAGCGCCTATGGGAAGTACCTATTATGGTTCGGAATGGGCGAACGGGTTTCGTACATAGAGGTTCCCTCTGAGATCGTCAATCCCAACGAGATAAGCACACTTCCCTACGCTGCCAGTGCTCAGGACATCAGCCCGTGGTACAACATCGGCCAGATGGAAGTCAACAAGTTGGGTCTTCAGTTACGGGTTGAGACTTTGGACCTTTCTTCGACTGAGACTGTGAAGGTTTCTATCGCCTACGACTTGGTGGATACTGATACCGTACTGGGGACCATTACCACCAACGGCGTTACGACCTACGTGCTGCCCGATACCACCACACCGGCAGGGAAAACGTTCCTGTGGTTCCGAATCACAATTGATTTGGCTCGGGGGACTACGACTACGAAGACCCCCCAGATGGTCAACTGGACCATGGAGTACCGAAAGAAACTACCAGAGAAGTGGGGCTTTGGCGTTGCGTTGGACTTGACCAAGGACGATTATCATGGGAAGACTCCTGCGGACTTGAGGGCTGATATTGTTACCGCCGTGGGGAGCGAAGTCTTACTTCCATTCCTCTGGCGGGACGATGCGAGTGGGGTGTCTACGTTCTATGTGGACGTAGCCCAGGCTGACGGGCTGGAGTATACTGGGCATGACCAGCGAGGGGACGTTAATCTCGTGCTGGTGGAACGATGACGACCCAGCAGGCTCAGGACCGCGCTCTCCGCCAGACTTTACCGGATAATTGGCCTGGTAGTTTACCAGAATACCTTGTGTTCCAAGAGTTGGTGAGGCGGGGATTAAGGCCGGACATAGATTTCACTTACCAATCGCCGTTTCAGGGAGGCCGTCTACAAAAGGGCGGGGTTGTTTTGGACTTTCTGTTTGACGACCCACCAGACTTGGCCATCAACGTACAGGGCACATTCTTCCACGGGGGGACCCAGAGACAAGACGCTATTGTACGGGCGCAGATGGCAGGTGAGGGGATAACCGTCATATTTATAGATGAGGCGGACATTCTGAACGACGTAAGACGGGTCGTTGGAGCGGCCCTTCGGTATCAAGACTTGAGCCGTTTGGGGCCAGGAAGGTAACGCAATGGCTATATCCTTTATCGTTTTTGTTCATGATAATGCAGGTGCCGCCGTTGAAGGCGCTACGATGAATCTCTACGATCGGAACACCACAACGCCGGTCAGGGCCACTACCACAACGGATTCCACCGGCAAGGGTAGTATCAGCCATGCGACTGAGGGCCGATTCGATGTCGAGATCGTCAATGGGAGTTCCAAGGAGCGTCTGAAGTACGACGACTCGATTCAGATGGAAGCGGCTGAATTTGCTCTTCTCAATATGCGGGGGGCGGACGAAGCTTTCAAGTACGTCATCACGCCAGGCACCATCTCCGCAGAGCGCATCCTGAATATCCCCGTCCTTACCAAAACCGCCGCCTTCTTTGTCACGCCTGCCATCGAGGACCTAGACCTTGACGGGTTCAACATTGACAACGGCGGTGTGATATTCCTAAAGGAGCAAGCAGAGGCGGACGCGGACGTAGCTGGCAGCGGTCAGATTTGGGTGAACACGGCCACTCCGAACGAACTCTGGTTTACTGACGATGCTGGAACGGATACCCAGCTTAACGTCGCAGCCGTGACCCAGGCGACCAAGGGTGCGCTGGAAGCTGAGACCAACGAGAACACCTACGCTCCACCCGACCTGATAAAGAACTCTCCTGGCATAGCCAAGGTTCACGGAAAAATTGATAGCGGTCAAGCGCTAATGACCGGAAGCTACAATATTGCCACCGTCACTGACAACGGCACAGGAGACTACACCGTAAACTTTGATGTAGACTTTTCTGCTGCTACATTTACCAGTGTAGGGATAGCAGTCAATGCTGGTCGGGCTGCTGAGGATAGAGTGGTGCAGGTGGGCGGCTCCCCGGCGGTAGGAAGCCAACGATATATTACGACAGTCAATGCTTCGCTCTCTAATATCCAAAGCGAAATCGCCTGTTATGGTGCCCAATAATGAGTAAATGTATCGTTTGGGAAAGACTTGATGGTGGGGTTAGTGTATCAACCATCGACTATACCGACCCTAAGTGGGCGGGAATGACTGAGGCCGCGATTATAGCCAAGTGCTTGATTACGGGCCAAGCAGGTATGGACCACGATTTCGGACCAGGGGCCATCTCGCACGTTTTTGAGCATGACGACCTACCGCCAGAGCGGCTTGATAATTCAGATTCGTTAGAAGGGCTGTACAGAAACGCCTGGGAGTGGGTAGGTGGTACGGTAGTTACCAATATGCCCAAGGCCCGAGGCATCCACATGAATCGTATCCGAAAGGACCGCGACGCAGAGTTGGAAAAGGAGTCGGGTTCAAAGTTCCGGCAACCGCCAGAGATCGAAGCCCTGTTTACAGCAGCACGGCTAGCCAAGCTCCAAGCATTACGGGACATTCCTCAGACGCTAGACCTCAATACAGCCAACGACACGCCTGCGGAACTCAAAGCTGTCTGGCCAGTGGAGTTACCTAAATAACCTCTGCGTGGCAACGTAAGCCACGTACAGGGTTTTTAGGCATACGGCTGGTCTCTAGGACGAACGCACATGGAATTTGGTATAAATTGGCGAATAAAAAACCTACGGTTTGATATCCGGGTGGAGCTGAACCGGAAGATTGCCAACCTGTACATGGGGATTGCCAGGTTATGACCACCCACCGTGACCTGGCCCACACGGAGATTGAGAAAGCCTATGCTGCCTACACCAGCCCTGAGGGTGCTAGTGGTGCAGACCGCATCATCATTGTGCTGGACCTGCTCATACACAGGGTAGCCGACCTGAACGGTGGTAATGGTAGGTGGGGTAAGGTCAAGAGGCAGGGGCCGTCTTTGTTTGGTGGGGCTGGGCTCGGTGCTGTCCTACTAAAGGCCCTAGAAACGCTGCTGTGACGTGTTTTTCTTCTGGCTACTCGGTTTCCTCTGCGCCCTCGTTGCTTTCACCGTAGTCCTTGGGATGCTCATTGTGGCCCTGGAGATTTGGGCGGTATTTCGTTAGTTCCTACGTACCCATTCATCGGCAGAACCCTGATGTTCCACTTCTTCATCGGCTGGTATGGTCCACCAGTCTAGCTTGTTTCCTGGCAAGACAGCCACAAAAGGAACGTGATTATGTGGGAGTTTTGCATGGGGCCAATGCCGACGCCACATTTTGCGGCTGACCCGTTCGGCAGTTTTTCCATCCCAGTGTATGAGACCGCCTAGTTCTATCTCACCCACCGTCATCTCGTCCACCCCGCATCTCCACCGGGGTAGAAATCGCCACCGTCGGCTCGGTTGTCCTTCCCGTGGGCTATCTTGCTCCCGTCCTTGAAGTTGTCCAGCGTGGTGCTGTTGCTGAAAAAGCGTGTTTCCCCACAGTGCTTGCAGGTCCCTTCGCTGGTAGGTCCGTTGGCTTCGCTTATGATGAACCAGTGGACACACTCAGTTGCTTGCATGGGCTACCTCCATCAACTCCGCGCCCTCCATGGCTTCCACGGCCCTGGTCAACGCTGCGTGTAGCGACTCCTTGAAGGTACCTTCATGGCCTCGTTGCATCGCGTCAGAGGACTGGCCATTCGGATGCACTGATACAACCCATAACCCTGATTTCGTGTCTATATGGGCGTTGCAACTGAATGTTGGACTGATGTGGTCTTCCCACCCTTCCGTGGCGGCGGTCCAACCCCGGCAGTCTAGCGACATACAAAGGGGGCCACACGGCACCCGGACCTCGTCACCAAAAATATAGTTTCCCTCGACGTCCTTAGCCCCGGCTAGTGGTGTCCAGTCCATCATTCCTCCGGCCACAGGTTTAATTGCCTGTTGATAACGGCATCCTAGTGACCCCAGAGGATGTCCCGCCGTTGTCTCAGTGCAGAAGCAGGTCAGGTGATGAACTCGGTTAAGTGGACTAAGCATCAATCACCTCCAGCGCCCGGTCCAGGGCCGTCAACAGGGCCTCTTTGTTGCGGAGACCGTCCTTCTTGGTCGTCTTACCGATAGGGTCACCGTTGCGGTTCTGGATTACCCACTCATCCCACTCAAAGTATTGGAATACACACACAAACCACCCCTTGGCCCTCACCGCGTCCAGAATTGCTGCCATGTCGGTAATCCCCAGCCGCCGCCAGGTCTGCGGGCTTACTCGTCGTTGGCATCATTCTTCCTCTGAGAGAGAAGATTGAAAGGGTGGTCCATGCAGTTCAAACCAAATAGGCTTGATTCGTGAAGATGCCAGACTACGACAAGTATCTACGTGGAACTGGAACCCGCCGATCACCATGCTCGGATAACGGTCACGATTCTTTCTCTGACAGTAGAACAGTGTTCCTCGTATCACATACCACCAGCGATAAGGGCGTTCTCCTAAGGTACTAAGGACACGTTTCCACCAAGGCCAATCCCAATAATCTCCACCGCACACTGTCCATGTACCGCCTATAGCGTTTGAGACCTGCCCTTTATATAGCCGTGTCATGTCTTCTACGAGGAAGATTGTCGTAACTTACGCTTCGCC
>Ga0114912_1000402_pt1 | contig 22536 bp, 19 predicted proteins | sample MalvirDeepMed_51_FD_89713 | JGI IMG/M metagenome (GOLD analysis project Ga0114912, IMG submission 89713) | Marine viral communities from the Global Malaspina Expedition - Malaspina viral metaG DeepMed_51 | ecosystem: Environmental > Aquatic > Marine > Oceanic | place: Mediterranean Sea...
AGTCGATACCTTGCGGGGTGTGGGCGGGTTCAGCGGGGGGATTTACCGGTGTGGCGGAGCCGGACGAAACAGTCCGGGAAGAATCCGTCATTAGTCAGCCTCTGGGCATGATCTGAGTGACGGTGCAGTGTAGCAGCCGTAAAACGCTGAACTATGACACAAGCCGTTGTTTTTACACCCATGTAACGCGACGTATCACCAAGCCTACAGCCGTTTTACATCCGGGCATCGGTGATAACAACTCATGACCTCCCTCGGCTGCCCTCTTCGGGCCATGCCAGACTGATCCGTGCATGGCGACATGCAAAGGCCGCCCGAGTGGGCGGCCTTTTTCACATCAGCCAGTTACAGCCCTTGCTCACGCGCCATCTGCCGCGCGATACGTGGGGCATTCCACAGACTGGGCAACAGCACCAGCGAGACAGGCACCGCGGTCACCACGATGAAGGATTGCAGCGCATTGATGCCGCCATTGCCCATCGAGATCAGGATCGCCGCCACGACACCCATGATGAGGCTCCAGAACACACGCACGCTGCGTGGCGGGTTGTCGTGCCCGCTCATCACCATCGAGATGGCGTAGGTCATCGAATCCCCGGTCGTGGCCACGAACAGCGCCGACAGAATCAGGAACAGCACCGACATGATGAAGCCGAACGGCAGCTGCTGGGTGATGGCGATCAAGGCCGCCGACAGATTGAAGCCGCTGAACGGGCCCGAGACGCTGCCCGGATTTTCCAGCTCGAAGGCCAGGCCGCTGCCGCCGAGAATGGTAAACCAGACACAGGTCGCGAGCGGCGACAGGATGGTGATCAACAGCACCATCTGGCGCAGGGTACGCCCCCGCGAGATACGTGCGACCAGCATCGCCATCAGCGGACCGAAGCCGATGAACCAGCCCCAGAAGAACAGCGTCCAGCTATCCAGCCAGCCGCTGTCGCCGCGGAAGACCGCCATCGGCACGATATTGTCCAGGTAGTCGACCATGCCCAACGGGAAGGCCTTGAGCAGGAATTCGGTCGGCCCGAAGAGCACGATGAAGAACAGCATCGCGCCGCCGATCAGCACGTTGGCACTGCTCAGGAACTGGATGCCACGCATCACGCCACTGACGGCGGACAGGGTATAGACGAGGGTCAGGATGGCCAGCAGCACCAGTTGCGTCGCGTAGGTATCGGGAATGCCGAACAGCGCATTGAGCCCGTAACTGACCTGGATACCGAGGAAACCGACCGGACCCACGGTGCCCGCGATGACGGCCAGTACGCAGCAGGCATCGACCAGCGCGCCGATCGGCCCACGCATCACGCGCTCTCCGAGCAGCGGATAGAGCAAGGTGCGCGGCTTGAGCGGCAAGCCCTTCTCATAGTGCAGGTGCATGAAGACGACGCCCGTCAGACTGCCCAGCACCGCCCAGCCGAGAAAGCCCCAGTGCATGAAACTCTGCGCCAGCGCATTGTAGGCCGCATCGAGATTGCCGACCGGAGCATCTGGCCCGAAGACGGGCGGCGGCGAGGCGAAGTGCGCGATGGGCTCTGCGGCGGCCCAGAACACGCCACCACCGGCCAGCAGGGTGCACAGAATGGTCGCCATCCAGCGCGGCGTGGAGATGTCAGGCGTCGACAATCCGCCCAAGACCACGCGCCCCGTGCGCCCGAAGGTCATGCCGACGGCGACAAGGAAGGTCACGATCATCAAGCCCTGCCAATAGGCACCGAAGTAGGTGGTCGAGAAGTCGAAGGCGTGATTGATCAGGGCCGACACGCCGTCCAGGTCGATGAGCGCGGCGGCGACGAACAGTGCCATCACGCCTCCACTGAGGAGGAAGACCGGCCAGTCCAGACTGCGGGAGCTGTTGAGCGCTATGAGCTCGGAATCAGGAAGTGCTGCGGCTTGATCGGGAGAGGATGTGGTGTGATCAGCAAGAGATGCGGCGTGATCGGAAAGGGGAGCTGCTTGGGTTGCGGAGCCGGACAAGGTAGTCCGGGTGGTATCCGTCATTAGTCAGCCTCGGGGCATGATCTGAGTGACGGGGCAGTCTATCAGGCGAGAAAGCGCCGAATATGACACAAGTGATTGTTTTTACACCCATGTAACGCGACGTATCATCAAGCCAACAGCCTCATTACATGCCTGCCACCCCGTAACCGCCAGCGAGAGGCTCGCCGCGGGAGCGCGCAGCTGCGAGGATGGAGTCTCACGGCGGCCAGCCTGCCGGTCGCCTTCGATCCAATGCCGCTCGCGGCCCCTGCAACGAACGCAAGCCATGACCTCGCCCCGTCGCCGCGACTTCACCCCCGCGATGAAGCGTCGCAACCAGCATCTGCTCAAGGACGTGACCTGTGCCCAGAGCGCACCGCTCAATGTCGCCTTCATTTTACTGGAGCACTTCTCGATGCCCGCCTTCACCAGCGCCCTCGATGTGCTGGTCACGGCCAATCTGCTCCGCGATATCCCCTTTTATCGCATTCACACCTTCGGGGTGACAGCGGGCAGCGTACGCAGTGATCTGGGCATCGACATCATGGCCAGCGCCGGGCTCGAGTCGCTGGGGCAGGCGCAGATCGACATGATCATCGTGTGTGGCGGCTACCGGGTGCAGCTGGACGAGATTCCCTTGCTGAGCGAGGTCTTGCGGCGAGCCGACCACCAGGGCTGTCGCCTCGGCAGCCTGTGGAATGGCAGCTACTTCCTGGCGGCCGCCGGCGTGATGGCGGGCCATCGCTGCACCATCCATCCCGAGAATGCGGCGCTGTTCAGCGAGTCATTCCCCCAGCTGGAGCTGTCGCGTGCCCCGCTGGTGGTGGAAGCGGCGCGCTTCAGCTGCACCAATGCCGGCAGCGCCCTGAACATGATGCTGGAAGCCATGCGCCAGCGTCACGGCGATGACCTGGCGCGCAGTGTCGAGGAAATCCTCGCCTGCGAGCGCCCCGCGACGCCCAGCCCCTGGCATCCGGACCAGACGCTGCCCGCGCCGGACAGCCAGCACCCGGAGGCACTGCGCACCATTCTCGAGCTGATGAGCAACAACCTCGAGGAGCCTTTGAGCATGAGCGAGATCTCACACTGCGTGACGCTGTCACGCCGCCAGATCGAGCGCCTGTTCACCCGCCATCTGGATACCACCCCCTCGCGCTACTATCTGGAGCTGCGCCTGACCCGGGCACGCCAGCTGCTGACACAGGGCAACGCCAGCATCACCGAGGTCACCGTAGCCTGTGGCTTCGTCAGCACCACCCACTTCAGCCACTGCTTCCGCGATTACTTCGGCATGTCGCCGACGCGCGCGCGTCAGCAGCGCTGACGATGCCCCATTGCTGACGTGCCGGTGCCGTTCCACAGACTTTCCGCCACCGAAACGCAAAACGCCGCCCCGAAGGGCGGCGTTGTTTCGTTGCAGCTTGTGCTCACGGGGCTTTCTTACCTCACTTGCCTGGCCTCGCATTCACAACCTCGCTTCAGGCCCACATCAGGCAGAAGCCGTCTGCAGCTCGCGGCGCTCATGACGCTGACCGAGCAGGAAGACGATCAGGCCCGCGATGGCCATCGCCACCCCGACCAGGCCGATGGAGGAATGCGACGGGCCATAGGCGAAGGCCATGCCACCACACCAGGCGCCCAACGCATTGGCGATGTTGAAGGCCGCATGATTGAGCGTCGCCGCCATGGTCTGGGCGTCTTCCGCCACATCCATCAGGCGCATCTGCAGCGCCGGTGCCAGACCGATGCCGGTACCGACCAGCCCGACGAACAGGATGCCGCTCCAGACACCATCGGCGGCGAAGTAGAAGCCCCCCTGCACCAGCGCGCTCCAGATCAGCACGGCAGGAATGGTGCGCATCAGGTCGATGTCCGCGGCACGGCTACCGATCAGGTTGCCGATGATGGTGCCTACCCCGAAGACGGCCAGCACCATCGGCACCAGATTCTGGGACAGCCCGGCCTGGACGTTGAGCGTCTCCACCGCATAGCTGTAGACACTGAACATGCCACCGAAACCGATACAGGCGATGCCGAGGGTATAGAGCACCCGCGGCTTGATCAGCGCTGCCAGCTCGGTCAGCGGGGTCGCGTCCTGATTGCCGGCCTGATAGGGCACGAAGCCACGCACCAGCAGCGCCGTGGCCAGCGCCAGCAGGCCGACGACGAGGAAGGCGGAATGCCAGCCGAACAGGCTGCCGAACCAGGTCGCCGCTGGCGCCCCGATCAGAATCGCCACCGTCAGGCCCATCATCACGCGGCCGACGGCCCGCCCGCGCTCGCCGGCGGGGGCAGCATCCGCCGCCACCAGGGCCGCGACGCCCAGATAGACACCATGCGGCAGGCCGGCGATGAAGCGCAGCGCGGCAAAGCTGGTCAGCGACGGTGCCAGCAGGCTGGCCACGTTGCTGACCGCGAACAGCAGCATCAGGCCGATCAGCAGCCCGCGACGCGGCAGGCGTGCGCCCAGCGCCGAGATCAGGGGCGCACCAACCACCACGCCCATCGCATAGGCACTGATGGCGTAGCCGACCTGCTGCGAGGACACATTGAAGTCCGCCGCGATGTTGGGCATCAGGCCCATGATCACGAATTCGGTAGTGCCGATGGCAAAGGCACCGAGCGCCAGCGCCAGTTCGGCGATGCGCGGATGGCGCGCAACGGGGGAGGCAGACATGTCCGGGTCTCCTGAAACTTGAAAAGGGGGTATCACCCGTGGCCGTACTCAGCCGTGGCGCCACTGTCAGGGGCAGGCCACGGCTGACATTGCCCGCGCATGGCTGGCGCTACGCAGGGCAAAAGACCGCGCGCCATTCATCATCGCCGGAAGGCGGGAATGAATGGCGCGCGGGACAGGTAACGGGTGATGCGCTCGTGCGCGGCCTCTCTGGCGGAGGCCTGCGGCACGTCTGGCGCTGCTCTATCGACTTATATACGCGGCTTGCGAAGGACGGTTCACGAACCTCGTCTGGCAAGGCGCGTTGGGAATCACGGGAGTTCGCAAGCTCAGGCCAGCGTGGCGAGGCGGCGGCAAACCCTGTATCCCTTCACGACCCCAGGCCGGCGCGAGAACTGGCCGACGCTTGAGTGATAACTGAAATATACGACCATTGTTGCAGATAACGCCACGCCAACCCAGCCACTTCGCGACGACAACTGTGATGCCCGAGCTGCAACATTGCATCACGGGACTGTCATGCGCGCGTGCAGCGGAAGCGGGGTGGATTATGCGATAATGCCGCGATTCAGCGACAGCAAGCGGATCACTTCCATGTCTTCGACTTCTTCAGCATCTTCCTCGGCGGCCAGCAACGCACGTGGCACGCTCTACATCATTTCCGCGCCGTCCGGCGCCGGCAAGACCACCCTGGTCAAGGCACTGCTGGAGCGCATGGACGGTATCGGCGTGTCCGTCTCGCACACCACCCGCGGCCAGCGCCCGGGCGAGCAGGATGCCGTCAACTACCACTTCGTGGATGTCGATCACTTCAAGACCATGATCGAGCAGGGCGACTTCTTCGAGCACGCCCAGGTCTTCGACAACTTCTATGGCACCTCGCGTCCGGCGGTCGAAGCTCGCCTGAGCAAGGGCGAGGACGTCATCCTCGAGATCGATTGGCAAGGCGCCCAGCAAGTGCGCGCCCAGGTGCCGGAAGCCGTCTCCATCTTCATCCTGCCGCCGTCGCGTGAAGCGCTGCTCAAGCGTCTGTCCGGCCGCGGTACCGATGGCGAAGACGTGATCGCGCGTCGCATGCGCGATGCGGTCAGCGAGATGTCCCACTACGACGAATACGACCTGATCGTCATCAATGATGACTTCGAGCAGGCCCTCGACGAGCTGTGTGGACTCGTCAATGCCCAGCGTGCGCGTCTGCCGCGCGTGCAGCATCGCCACGCGGCACTGCTCGACTCCCTGCTGGCCGACTGATGACGGCGGCGGGAATCCCGCTGCTCGGTAGACACTCAGTCAGCCGTTCGGTCAGCCGCGCGGCCAGCAGTTCGGACAGCCTGACAGTCGGGCAGGACTTGCCGGCTTTCGTCCTGATCATGCGCGCTGTGGTCGCGTACGCCGCCGACAGACGCGCCAGGCGAAGGAGTTGATCGCGCCTGACTTGTCATGCAACAACGGCGTCGAGTAGACTCGATTCCCTTTCAGAATCATTGGCCGCTGAGCCGTCTCGCCCCTGGCGGGCCGGCTCAGCGGCATTGTGCTTGCGTCGTGTGCGAGATACTGTCAGATGATCAGGGTAAGTGACCCCTAGCGGTCGCGGCACTCTGCGCTGATTACACGCCGACAGCGAACCCCGAATATCCCGCTATTGATAGGTGCACCGCCATGGCTCGCGTAACCGTAGAAGATTGCCTCGAGAACGTCGACAACCGCTTCCAGCTGGTGATGATCTCCACTCGTCGTGCCCGTCAGCTGTCACGCGGCAGCCGCAACGCCCAACTGCCGTGGGAAAACGACAAGCCCACCGTCCTTGCCCTGCGCGAAGTGGCGGCCGGCCTGGTCGGTCGTGACATCCTGAACGAGCCGGTCGAAGCTCCGATCCAGCGCAAGCCGGTAATGCCGCAGATCGAAGACTGAGCCCACGCTCAACCTGCCGACTGCATGTGTGCTTCCGCACCTCTGCCACTCCCGCCCTCGCGGCCGGAGCACGGGGTGCGGGCCCGGAATCACTCTGAGCCAAGGCCGCTGAATGTTCACGATCGATGACCTGGCAGACCGCCTGGGCGGTTATCTTCCCGAGGAAGAGATCCGTCAGGTTAGGCGCGCCTTCTATTACGCCGAGCAGGCCCACGATGGCCAGCGCCGGCGTTCCGGTGAGCCCTATGTGACCCACCCGCTGGCGGTGGCGAACATTCTCGCCAACATGCACATGGACCATCAGAGCCTGATGGCCGCCATGCTGCACGATGTCATCGAAGACACCAGCGTGACCTTCGAGGCACTGGCAGGCCAGTTCGGCGAACCCGTCGCCCTGCTGGTGGATGGCGTCTCGAAGCTGACCCAGATCACCTTCGAGGACAAGGCCGTCGCCCAGGCCGAGAACTTCCAGAAGATGGTGCTGGCGATGTCCCAGGACATCCGCGTCATCATCGTCAAGCTGGCCGACCGTCTCCACAACATGCGTACCCTCGGCGCCCTGCGCCCCGAGAAGAAGCGTCGCATCGCCCGTGAGACGCTCGAGATCTACGCCCGCGTCGCCAACCGTCTTGGTATCAACACCATCCGCGTCGAGCTGGAAGACCTCTCCTTCCAGGCGCTGCACCCGATGCGTTCCGAACGCATCAAGCGTGCCGTCACCGCCGCGCGTGGCAATCGTCGTACCCTGATGCGCGAGATCCAGGCCAGTCTGCAGAACGCGCTGGAGCGCGACCAGCTGCCCGGCTCGGTGATCGGTCGTCAGAAGCATCTGCTGTCCATCTATCGCAAGATGCGTGACCAGCAGAAGCCCTTCAATGAATTGATGGACGTGTTCGGCTTCCGCATCATCACCGATGACGTGGACAGCTGCTATCGCATCCTCGGCGTGGTGCACAATCTCTACAAGCCGGTGCCGGGTCGCTTCAAGGATTACATCGCGATCCCCAAGGCCAACGGCTACCAGAGCCTGCACACCACGCTGTTCGGCATGAACGGCATGCCCATCGAGGTACAGATCCGTACCCGCGAGATGGAAGCGATGGCCAACAACGGCATCGCGGCGCACTGGCTGTACAAGGCCGGCCAGACCGACCGCCCCATCGGCGCCGGCAGCCATGCGCGTGCCCGCGAATGGGTGCGGGGTCTGCTCGAGATGCAGCGCCATGCCGGCAACTCGCTCGAGTTCATCGAGCACGTCAAGAACGACCTCTTCCCCGACGATACCTACGTGTTCACCCCCAAGGGCGACATCATGGAATTGCCGCGCGGCGCGACGGCGGTCGATTTTGCCTATGCGGTACACACCGATGTCGGCAACAGCTGTATCGCCTGCCGCATCGATCGTCATCTGGCGCCGCTATCCTCGCCGCTGGAGAGTGGCCAGACCGTCGAAGTCATCACCGCGCCGGGCGCCAAGCCCAATCTGGCGTGGCTCAACTTCGTCACCACGGCCAAGGCGCGCTCTGCCGTGCGCCATTACCTCAAGCATCAGCAGCGCAGCGAATCCGTGACCCTGGGGCAGCGTCTGCTCAACAAGGCGCTCTCCGGGCTGGACTCTTCCCTCGAGCAACTGCCGCCCAGGCGTCTCGATACGCTGGCCGCGGAACTGGAGCTGGAAGGCGGGCGTGATGATCTGCTCGAGTCCATCGGGCTCGGCACCCGCGCCGCCTACAGCGTGGCCCAGAGCCTTCTGAGCGACACGACCAGCACCACGGCGCAGCAGCCCAAGTTCTCGGCCAAGGACGGCAATGTCCAGGCGGAGAACAGCGGCAACAGCCCGATGCAGGTCAGCGGCGGCAACAGCATGGTCACCAGCTACGCGCGCTGCTGTCACCCGCTGCCCGGCGAGCCGATCATGGGTCACCTGTCGGCCGGCAAGGGGCTGGTGGTCCATCGTCAGGAATGCAGCAACATCACCGAACTGGCCAGCGACCCGGAACGCGTCTTCCCGCTGACCTGGGCCGATCAGGTCGAAGGCGACTTCACGGTGGCGCTGCGTATCGAGGCACAGACCCAGCGCGGCCTGATCGCCGAGCTGGCCGAGCTGGTCACCGATGCCGAAGCCAATATCGAGCGTATCGGCATCGAGGAACGCGACGCCCATCTGGCCATCGTCAATCTGACGCTGGCCGTGCGTGATCGCATTCATCTGGCGCGCATCATCAAGCGCATGCGCAACCTGTTGCACGTGGAGCGAATCACCCGCGTCCTCAGCTGATCTACCGTACTGGCCGCGTCGTCCGCCACTGGCGGGCGGCGCGGTTTTTGTTTTCAAGGCTGCCGCAGAGCGGCCATCGGACACGTTCTTCTGAACACCCGTGTCGCGGCCAAGGCCGACTGCAGTGCAGGACCTTGACCGCGACCGAACTCGCCGTGGACGGCGAGACCCTATAACCACAATCGTAACCCGCTGCTGAAGGCCGCCACCGCACAACACTCGCAACCGGCAAGGCTTGAGCGCAGTCACAAGGAGCATGTCATGAGCAATCGCGCGATCATCAACACCGACAAGGCCCCTGCTGCCATCGGTCCGTATTCCCAGGCGATCAAGGCGGGCAACACCGTCTATCTGTCCGGCCAGATTCCGCTGGACCCGCAGACGATGGAAGTCGTCGAAGGCGGTATCGAGGCGCAGGCGCGTCAGGTCTTCACCAACCTGAATGCCGTGTGCGAAGAAGCCGCCGGCAGCCTGGGCGACATCGTCAAGCTCAACCTCTACCTGACCGATCTGGACGACTTCGCGCGCGTCAACGCGGTGATGGAAGAGTTCTTCACCGCGCCCTTCCCGGCGCGTGCCGCGGTCGGCGTCAAGGCGCTGCCCAAGGGCGTGGCCTTCGAAGCCGAAGGCGTGATGGTCATCGGTGACTGAGCACCCGCTCACTGACGATGGCAGGTCACCCGCGAGAAGTGGCTGACGCAGAGACGACAGTGCCCGCCCCGGGATTCCGGGGCGGGCACTGTCAGTTGGCGCTTCGCCTGGGCACTGACCAGGCGCTTCATCACTCGAGAACTGCGCCGCTCGTCAGCCAGTCTCGGCGAGCAACTTATCCACACCCGGTCAGACAGCTCGATGAACAACCGGATGTGGATAAGTGAAAGCGGCGACGATCAGCGTCCCGACAATTCGCTCTTCGGCACCGTCACGCCGTGCTCCTTGAGCACCTCGGCATAGCCTTCGCGGAAAGTCGGGTAACGGAAGGTGTAGCCACTCTCGAGCAACAGGGCATTGCCGCAGCGCTTGCTGGAACGCCGCCGCAGCGGTGACTGGATCACCTCGGTGGACTCGACCTTGAGCTGACGCGCCAGCCAGGCCATCACTTCGTGCAGCGGTGCGCCGTCACAGTCGGTGGCCAGATAGATCGGCTCGACCGGCTTGCCCTCGAGGCTCAGCGCGATCAGGTGCGCCAGCACGCCCGCGCAGTCGTCACGGTGGATGCGGTTGGAGTAGAGTGGCGGGTTGCTGGCGGCGATGCGACCATCACGCGCCTGGCGGATCAGCATGTCGCGGCCCGGCCCGTAGATGCCGGAGAAACGCACCACGGTGCCGTTGAGCGAGGAATCGAGCAGTGCCTGCTCGCCTTCGCGCATCAACTGGCCCGAGAAGCTGGTGGCATCGGTGGGCGACTGCTCGTCGACTTCCTCGCCATCCTTCTGGGCGTAGACCGAGGTCGAGGATACGAACAGCACGCGGGTCGGCGGTTTGGCGCGCGACTCGAGCTCCGTCACCAGCGCCCGAATGCCATCGACGTAAGCGGCGCGATAGGCCTCTTCGTCGAAACGGTCGGCGCTCAGCACATGTACCACCGTGTCGGCATCTGGCAAGCTGGCCAGTGCACCTTCGGCAGTGATGTCCAAGGCCAGCGTCTCGATGCCGAGATCCGCAAGCTTGGACACATCGCGCCTGACACCAATGACGTGCTGACCGGCCTTGAGCAGTTCGCGCGCCAGCGCGCTGCCAACGTCGCCACAACCGAGGATGAGACTCGTCTTCTTCACCTTTGCCGTGCTCCTTGGTAAAACGAATCGGTACCCACCGCATCCCAGGATGCCAGTTCCGGGCAGGAATCATGACTCTAACAGAACTCCGCTACATCGTAACCTTGGCCCAGGAGCGTCATTTCGGACGCGCCGCAGAGCGCTGCTTCGTCTCGCAGCCCACCCTGTCGGTGGCCGTCAAGAAGCTTGAGGAAGAGCTGGGAGTCGCACTGTTCGAGCGTTCCAAGTCCACCGTACAGGTCACACCGCTCGGCGAGAAGATCGTTCAGCAGGCTCAGCGCGTGCTGGAGCAGTCCAGCGTGATCAAGGAACTGGCCAATTCCGGCAAGGATCAGCTCTCCAGCCCGTTGCGCATCGGCGCCATCTATACCATTGGACCGTATCTTTTCCCACACCTGGTGCCGGAACTGACGCGGCGTGCGCCGAAGATGCCGCTCTACATCGAGGAAGGCATGACCGGCGACCTGCGTCGCAAGCTGCGCAATGGCGAGCTGGACGTGATCATCGTCGCACTGCCGTTCACCGAGACCGACGTGCTGACCAAGATCCTCTACGAAGAGCCCTTCGAAGTCCTGCTGCCGGCCGGCCACCCCCTGCTCGAGCAGGACAGCATCGCCAAGGAGCAGTTGATCAACGAGCGTCTTTTGATGCTCGGCGAGGGCCACTGCTTCCGTGATCAGATTCTCGAGGCCTGCCCGGCCATCGGCAATCAGATCAACAACCCCGAGAATACGCTGATCGCCGAAGGCGGCTCGCTGGAAACCATCCGCCACATGGTCGCCTCCGGCCTCGGTATCACCGTGCTGCCCTACTCGGCGACCGGTACCGGTCATTACGAGAGCGGCGTGCTCGAGACGCGTCCCTTCAAGGACCCGGCGCCCAGCCGCAGCGTGGCGCTGGCATGGCGTGCCAGCTTCCCGCGCCCCAAGGCCATCGACGTGATCAGCCAGGCGATCGCCGAGTGCTCCAATCGTGCGCGCCAGAGCAATGAGAACGGCATGCAGGGCTCCGCTTCCCAGAGCCACGAACCGGCATGAGCAGGGCGGGCACGGAAGCCTCATCTGCCGGGCCCGCCAGCGCCGGTGTCTTTGCCACCGGCGCGCTGGCCCAACCGCTGGACAGCCTGAGCGGCGTCGGCCCCGCGCTGAGCGAGAAGCTGTCGCGCCTCGGACTGGAGCGCGTCGCAGACCTGCTGTTCCATCTGCCGCTGCGCTATCAGGACCGCACCCGCGTCACGCCCATCGGCACGCTCAAGAGCGGCATGGAGGCGGTGGTCGAAGGCGAGGTGACAGCCTGCGACATCGTCAAGGGCCGTCGCCGCAGTCTGCTGGTGCGCCTGCGCGATGGCAGCGGCATCCTCAGCCTGCGCTTCTTCCACTTCTCCCCCGCCCAGCAGCAACAATTCCAGCGAGGCCATAGCGTGCGCTGCTTCGGCGAGGCACGCGCCGGGGCCACCGGTCTCGAGATCTACCATCCGGAATACCGCCTGCTCGGCCAGGGTGCCGAGCCGGTGGAAGACCACCTCACGCCCATCTATCCGGCCACCGAAGGCCTCAATCAGGCGCGCCTGCGTGCCCTGATCGCCCAGGCGCTCAAGCAGCTCGAGGAGACGCCCCATGAGCTGCCGGACCTGATTCCCGAGGCGCTGCGCACGCGCTTTCGCCTGCCCGGCGTGATCGAGTGCCTGCGCTTTCTGCACGAGCCACCGCCGGACGCGCCCGTCGATCAGATGAGCGACGGCGTGCACCCGAGTCAGCGCCGCCTCGCCCAGGAAGAATTGCTCGCCCACCAGCTGAGCCTGCGTCAGGTGCGCGCGCGTATCCAGCAGGATGGCGCGCCCTCGCTAAGCGCCAGTGGCGGGCTCAGCACGCGCTTTCTCGCCCAGCTGCCCTTCTCGCTGACCGGTGCCCAGCATCGCGTGCTGGAAGATGTGCGCCGCGACCTGGCGCGCGAAGTGCCGATGCTGCGTCTGGTGCAGGGCGATGTGGGCTCGGGCAAGACGGTGGTCGCCGCGCTGGCGGCGCTGATCGCGATCGGCGGCGGCTGTCAGGCCGCCTTGATGGCGCCTACCGAGATTCTCGCCGAGCAGCACTATCGCAACTTCCGTGAATGGCTGGAGCCATTGGGCATCGAGGTGGCGTGGCTGGCCGGCAAGCTCAAGGGCAAGGCGCGGCTGGATGCCAAGGCCGCCATCGCCGATGGCCGGGCCCGCATGGTGGTCGGCACTCATGCGCTGTTTCAGGCCGATGTGACCTTCCAGCGCCTGGGGCTGGCGATCGTCGATGAGCAGCACCGTTTCGGCGTGCATCAGCGCCTCGCATTGCGGGCGAAGGGGGAAGCCGGTGGCCTGACACCGCACCAGCTGATCATGACCGCGACGCCGATTCCGCGCACCCTGGCGATGAGCGCCTACGCCGACCTCGACCTGTCGGTGATCGACGAGCTGCCGCCGGGACGCACCCCGGTGCAGACCGTCGCGGTGGCCGACCCGCGCCGCCCCGAGGTGGTCGAGCGCATCCGCGCTGCCTGCTCCGAGGGCCGTCAGGCCTATTGGGTGTGTACGCTGATCGAGGAATCCGAGGTGATGACCTGCCAGGCCGCCGAGGTGACGCGCGACGAGCTGACCGAGGCGCTGCCGGAGCTGTCCATCGGCCTGGTCCATGGCCGCATGAAGGCAGCCGAGAAGGCCGAGGTGATGGCGGCGTTCAAGGATGGCGAGCATGATCTGCTGGTGGCGACCACGGTGATCGAGGTTGGGGTCGATGTGCCGAATGCCAGCCTGATGGTGATCGACAATCCCGAGCGTCTCGGCCTGTCGCAGCTGCACCAGCTGCGTGGCCGTGTCGGGCGTGGCAGCACCGAGAGCTTCTGTGTGCTGCTCTATCATCCGCCGCTGTCGCAGCACTCCAAGCAGCGCCTGGCGGTGATGCGCGAGACCACCGACGGCTTCAAGATCGCCGAGAAGGACCTGGAACTGCGCGGACCCGGCGAAGTGCTGGGCACGCGTCAGACGGGGCTGGCGGGGATGAAGATCGCCGATCTCGAGCGTGACAGTGACCTGATCGCCCCGACCACCACGCTGGCCGATGCCATCCTCAGCGAGGCCCCGCAGGCCGCGGAGCCATTGATTCGCCGCTGGCTGGGCGAGGCGGCCGGGCAATACGGCGCCGTCTGAGTGCTAAAAATGTGTAACCTAACGCCCTTGAGCTACTATTTCTAAAATCATATAGATATTCAGTAAGCACTGGATATCTATTATAACTACATGCATAATATTAAGCTAAAACAAATTCGTGAACATAATACCAACACATTTACATGAGATATATATGAGAAATTCACCTGTAATCAAAGAGGGGTTTGAGTGAGAAAATTCTGGTATTATATTTTTGCAAGCTGTGCATTCGCAAAAGTACTTAACTCAGGTTTTTTACGCATTATTATCCCTCCTGTCGTTGCACTATATTATGGCATCCTCGATATATGGGGCGAGGACTGGAAGGTAATAAAGAACAACATAGACCTCCATGAGACAATCTTTTGCTTTCTTGCTATTTCAACGATATTCATCGTTGTCTTCAATGCAATTTCTGAAAAAATAAAAGCCACTATCGAAGATAAAGTACTTAAGCTACAAAAAAGCATGTCGGCCTACTGCAACGATTTAGTAAAAGCAAAATCTAAAATGGTAAAGAATAAGGCTAAACATCTAAAGCCGAAGGGCGATCCCTTTAAGCTACTAATTAACCCGAATGATCAGTTAGAAAGATCTATTGATGAAATGCAGAGATTGCTAGAAAATGGGTTTGAAGTAAGCCGTCATAAAATTGGTATCACCATCATAAGTTTTAACAAAGAAGAGGGGAAGTGGAAATATTTATTTAAAAATAATCAAACTCGTCAGCATACCGCTGCGCAAGTAATAATGGAGCGTAACTCAACAGCGAATTACTGCCATAAAAAAGGTGAAAGCTTATTTGTATCAGATATCAGAAAAGGACTAAAGGAGCAGGTTTTTTATGCTTCAGATAGATCCAAGGAAGCTGTAATTGGTTCTTTGTATTGCAGACCAGTAAATATACTTGTAAACAATATAAGTTTCGACTATATTTTTACTGTTGCCGTGTATGGAGAATTTCTATGTACACCATACGATGCTAATCAATGTGAAGCCTGTAATTACATACTTGATGACATAGCAAATCGTATAGAAATGGAATTATACTTACTCTCAGTACAGGAATATCGAGCTAAAGGAGGCGTCTTTAAATGAGCAAAATCCTTATGAGCCAGCCTGATGAATTTAGTTACAAAAAAGGCCTAAAGGTATTTCGTGATATTGCTGTTAAAAAATTCATGACGACAGTTTACTCCATTGAAGAAAAAGAAGATAACAACAATTACACTATAATATTGAAAATCAACAAGAAAGACAATCCGAACTTAGAATGGCAAAAGTGTTTTGAGTATTTGCAGCCGAGTAAGAACGAAAACCACTTAGCAAAATCAAAAGCTAAATATTCAAAGTATCAAGTATATAAAATCAACAAACGCGATGATGTATAGAAAATCAAAAGAACACCTAAAAGCAAAATTTTAGTTTACAAAAACAATAGTGTTCATAATGTTAGCCACCACGGCTGGCCTTGATCAGCTGGGTGCCGGCGCTTTCCAGCGGCTGCAACAGCCGCAGCACCAGAATCAGCTGTGACAGCGCCAGGCGCCCGGTAGTGGATTCGACCTGCTCGACCTCGGCTTCCAGTGCCGTGATCTCATCTTCGCTGTCCAGCGTGACGGCGATCTCACCGCCCGCCTCCAATTGCTCTCCCAACGCCGTCAGCTGCTGACTCAGGCGCTCGCCATGGCGCAGCAGCGTCTCGATGCCGCTGCTGGCCGAGGCGGTCGATTCCAGTTCGCCACGATGCGCTGCCAGTGCCGAGAGATAGCCGAGCACGGTATGCGCGTGGAGCAGGAAGCCGAAGCCCGGCTCGACATCGCGACGGAAGTGGCCAGGCTCCTTGCGCGCGGTGGCCAGCAGGTTGGAGAAGGCCGCGTCGGCGTTGTGGGCATTGCGTCGCGCCAGGCGGTAGGCCAGGTCATCGCGCTTGCCATGACGGTACTGGGACAGCACCTCACCCAGATAGCGACCGCTGGTCTTGAGGCTGACGCCGGCCTGACGATAGAGCTTGCGGCCCTGCCAGTCCGGCAGGATCAACACCACCGAAAGCCCGGCCAGCAGGCCACCGACCAGCGTATCGAACAGCCGCGGCCAGATGAGATCGAAGCCATCGCCGACCTGGTTGAAGCACGCCAGCACCATCAGCGTGATGGCGGCGGTGGCCAGGGTGTAGCGCGAGCCACGGGTCGCGAAGAACAGCACCCCCGCGACCACGGCGATACCAGCCTGGATCGTGGGCGCAGGGAACAGACTGATCAGCGCCCAGCCGGCAACCAGACCGATCAGCGTGCCCAGAATCCGCTGCGCCAGCGTGCGGCGCGTATCGCCGTAGCTGGGACGACACACGAACAGCCCGGTCAGCAGTATCCAATAGCCCTGGGTCGGGTGTACCGCCAGCAGCACGCCATAGCCGGCCACCAGCGTCGCGGTCAGGCGCAGCGCATGGCGAAAGATCGGCGAACGCGGCGTCAGGTGGCTGCGGATACGCTCGAACATGTCGCGCGTGCCGTGGGGCGAGCGGTCCAGCAGGCTGTTGTCGCTTTCATTGCTGACGGCTTCGAGATCATTCAGGCGCGCAATCTGACCTTCGATCAGGCGCAGGTTGCTGGCCAGTGCCTCCAGCGCCTGCATCAGATGGTGCCACTCGGGCCGCTGCTGTTGCTTGAGATAGACGAGCGAGGCATTGAGGTCTTCCAGCGCCTGCTGGCTGTCACTGGCATCGAAGGGCTGGCGCATCAACAGCGCCTTGCCGAGCCCGCGACAGGCGCGCCCCTGCTGCTCCAGCAGGCGCTGACAGCGGAACAGGATGTCGTGATGGAAGAAGGCGTCGGTGAGCTGCCCGTAGGGATAATGGCTGGAGCTGGCGCGCTCGTGGAGGTCCTGGGCGATGAAGTAGAGGCGCAGGTAGCGGTCGAGCTTGGTGGTATCGCGCCGCCCGGCGAGGCGCCGGAAGACCATCTCCTTGGTCTGGTTGAGCGCCACCACCACGCGACCGTTCTGCTCGGCCAGCGCCAGACGCCGGGCGGACTGGTCGACATTGCGCAGCGGTTCGAACAGCTGCGCCTTGAGAATCAGGTAGCGCCCCAGCTCACGGTAGAGCGTCGCCATGCTGTGCTTGAGCGGCTGACGCGAGAACAGCGCGCACCACACGACCGAGAGCAGGCCATACCAGGACGCCCCCACCACCAGCAGCAACGGCTGAACCAGATTGATGCCCAGCCCCGGCTCCCGCAGCCACTCGGGCAGGCTGCGCTCCAGCACCGCGATCTGACCATCTCCATGCTGCTGCTCGAGGCTGATCATGGTGTAGACGGCCAGAATCAACGAGGCGCGCGCGATGGCGCCGTAGCGGGCATCGATGGCGCCCAGCATCGGCATCGCGAAGGTGGCCAGCGCCAGCCCGATCACGAAGGGCAGCGGCATGCCGAACAACAGCTCCACCGAGACGGCGGCGATGCTGAAGCAGGCCAGCGTCATGCCCAGCGCGCGCAGTCGGCCGCGCCAGTGATCATCGGTTTCCGCCAGCCCCGAGGCGATCACGCCCAGAAACAGCGGAATCACCACCGCCATCTCGTCGAGCCAGAACCCCACCGCCATCACGCCACCCAGCGCGATCAACATGCGCAGCGAATAACTGAAGGCATCCAGCGTCCACAGACGACGCAGGGAGTGCATGAGGGAGTCCAGGAGAGAGCGTGTCATGAAGTGTTCCGTGACCAGGGCGCCGGGCAGCGCATTAGACTTTAGATTTATATCGCTAGCATAACACCCCGTTCTGCCGTGTCCGAGAGCCATGGCGCATGCAAGCGTTGGCGGGCGCGTCGAATGTCGAATCGCCGCGACGTGCCACTCTGAAGACTCCTGACCTCATTGGCTTTCATGGAGAATACCGATGCATCCTCTTATCGAACGCGTCACTGGCTCCCTCGGGCTGTCACCGGAAATCGCCGAGCAGGCGGTCGGCATGGTTCTCAAGTTCGTGCGTGAGCAGGGGCCGGATGGCCCGGCCGCCTCACTGCTGGGCGCCATCCCGGGAGCGGAAGGCCTGATCGGCAGCGCAGGCGAGGAAGCCGCCGAGTCCGGTGGCGGTGGCCTCATGGGCGGCCTGATGGGCGCCGTCAGCGCCTTCACCGGCGGCAGCGGTGGCGGTGCGCTGGAACTGGGCCAGAAGCTGATGGGGCTGGACCTGAACATGGACCAGGCGCGCGGCGTGGCCGATGAGACGCTGAGTTATGCCCGCGAAGAAGCCGGCGATGGCGTGGTCGATCAGGTGCTCGAAGGCATTCCGGGCCTCAAGCAGTTGCTGTGACGCCTCGAGGGCGTTGAGAGGGTCTTCTCGAACAGCCCCTCGCAAGTAAAGGCTCGCGACAACTGCTCGTGACAAAAACAACGCCCCGCTGATTCTCTCAGCGGGGCGTCTTTCGTTCATGCAGGCACGGCACAGGGTCATTCAGCGAATGCGCTTGAGCAATGACTGCAAGCGGTTGAGCTGGGCCGAATCGCCGACCAGCCGCACGCGCTGGTCCATCAGGCCTTGCAGAAAGGCACGCGGCGAGGGCTTGAGCAGAAAGGCCACCGCACTGTCGCTATCGGCGAAGCGCAGCTCAAGCTCGGTATCCACCGGCAGGCCACTGCCCGTGGTGACGCCCGCGTGGGACATGCGGTAGTGACGCGCGATGCTCATGTCTTCGGTCGCGACGCCCCAGTCCAGCGGACGCTTTTCCAGCTCGGCACGAAATTCGGGGTCACGCTTGAAGGCCCGCTTGAGCAGCAGACCCAGCACCCACAGCAATATCTTGAGCTTCATGGTGTCATTCCTTGAATCGCGAAGCGTCGTTCACGCAGGCCATATGAAAATGCCACCGGCCCCGCAGGGCGGAACCGATGGCATCAGCATGACAGCCGACAGGGCTTTTGATGACGATTGAAAGCCATGGCGACAGCCACCCCGGGTCTGCGCTGAAGCACGAGCCGAGGTTACTTGGTCACTGCATCCTTCAACGACTTGCCGGGTTTGAAGGCAACGGTCTTGCTGGCCGGGATGGTCAGCGGCTTGCCTGTCTGAGGGTTCTTGCCGGTACGCGCCGCACGCTGGCGCACGGTGAATGACCCGAAACCGATCAGTGAGACGTCATTGCCTTTGGCCACGGTATGAGTGATCTCGTCGAGAATCACGTTCAGTACCTGACTGGCCTTGTCCTTGGATAGATCCGCACGCTCGGCGATGGCCGCAGCGAGTTCTGGCTTGCGCATGAAAAGCCCTCCTGGTTTGGCATTCTGCACGGGCGGCCAAGCCGCCGTTTCCATTGTTGTTCTTGCACTTGCTAGCGGTGGCGTATGGCGGCGACGCAATCCGCTCCCGGCAAGCTTTGCCGTATCAAACCTGTCGATGGCAGCAATCTATCAGACTCCGCCCGCTGAGCAGCATGTCTGACGGAGCATTCACTATCGTGCCTGACCGCGCTGGCAGCAAGGGATTTACGACCATCGATCATGGCATCGCCTAGCCTAGCAACGGCGGCGCCTGCCGCGCTAGCTCGACTTTCCTGCGAACGGCGGCGCCTGTCAACGCATATCCAATCAAGCGTTCGTTCATATCCAGTGCACGCGCTTCGAGGTCATCGCCTTCACCGGTGATTTCCCAGCGCGCCACGGCCGAACGCGGCGGATAGGCCACCACCGGCAAGGCCGGTGTCTTGACCAGCACCGGCCACGCCTTCCAGTCGAGCACGCTTGGCTCACCACACAGGTTGGCTGCCAGGGTGCGCGCGGCCATCTGCAGCGGCTGGACATACATGGCATTGACGCCCTCGACACTGGCGCAATCGCCCAGCGCCCAGATATGCGGCTGGGAGGTAGCCAGGTGACGGTCGACACGGATGCCGTCACCGCCGGCGCTCAGGCCCGCAGCCTGCGCCAGACGAATGCGCGGCGCCAGCCCGGTGGCCAGCAGAACCACGGAGCCCGTCAGGCGACGACCGCTCTGCAGGCGCACTTCGACCGGCGCGGCCTGGCGCTCGGCCTCCTCGCCTGAGCTTGCGGCGATGGTCTCGACCATCTCGCCCTGGCGACGCGTCACACCGAGCCCATCCAGCGCCGCGCCCAGACGCTGCCCCAGCGCTTGCGGCAGCAACCCATCCAGCGGAGTTTCCTCAGGCGCGACCAGCGTGACGCGGTGGCCGGCGGCCGTCAGATCATTGGCGTATTCACAGCCGACCAGTCCGGCACCGACAATCACCACATGCCCGTCTTCCCCGCGCTCGCGGGCCTTCGTCAGCGTCGCGCAGAAGGCCGCATAGTCGTCGAGGTCATTGATGCTCTGCACGCGTGAGGCCACTTCCGCGGCGACGGGGAAGGGACGACGCGGCGCGGCGCCGAGTGCCAGTACCAGCTCGTCATAGGCCAGACACTCCTCGCCCAGCCATAGCTGGCGGGCATCACCGTCGATGGCGGTGACGCGTTGATGGGTACGCAGCTCGGCATTCAGCTCGTCCACCAGCGCCACCGGCGCCTGACGCGACAGATCGGTGGCCGACATCTTCTTGGCGAAGGCGGTGGACAGCATCGGCTTGGCGTAATCGTGGCCGCTATCCTGGCTGATGAGGATCAGCCGGCTGTCCTTGTCACGCGCACGCAGCGCGCGCGCCAGACCAATGCCCGCCATGCCGGTACCAATGATGACAAGGGTGCGAGGGTCGCGCATGGCACCATCTCCTGAGATCGATCCGAGGGAAGCGCTGATGAAAGAGCGCCAGCAGCGTCCGTCATGAACGCCGATGAATGCGCCCAGCATACCAGCCCGCCAGCAGTGCAGGCATGCCTGAGCGGGAGGCCTTGCCGCCCGGCCATGCTAGACTCGCCATTTCGTCATCCTGACAGGGAATTCACCGTGGTCCGATGCCCAGCAGGCGAGCCTCATCGCGCAGCGCTCACGCCACAGACCTCCACCTGTGAGGCGCCTCATTCGTCAGCCGAGTCCCTGTGCCAGCCTGCGCCTCGCTGGCCTGCGCCCACGCGCGCCGCACCCGCTGCTTCGGCGGCGGTGCGCCGTCATTGGCAGCCGGCTGCCGCGCTGCAGGGTGTCATGCCGGCCGGCTGGTGGGCGTGGCTCTCCTCGACGGACTCGCTGACCCAGCGTCTTGCCAGCGCCATGCAGCAGCAGGATGAACGCGATGGCCAGCCCATTCAGGGCCTGCGCGTGCGCCTGCTGCTGCAGGACACCGGCCCCGCACGGCTGGATGAGGCGCGCCTGCTGGGCATCGGCCCACGCCGGCATGTCTGGCGACGCGAAGTGGCACTCTGTCATGGCGATACGCCATGGGTGATCGCACGCTCGCTGGCGGCGCTGGACCTGGCCCACGGTCATCGCCTCTCGACGCTGGGCGAGCGCTCGCTGGGCCATTGGCTGTTTCGCCAGCCCGACCTGACCCGCAGCGCCATCGATGTCAGCCGCGCCCCGCTGGTGCTTTCGAGCCCCAGGCCGCTGGCCCGCACCACCAGCCTGTGGATGCGCCGCTCGATGTTCTCGCATGGTCGCTTCAAGGTGCTGGTGCAGGAGGGCTTCACGCCGGCCTTCCAGCACGCGCTGCAGCTGGCCTGAGCCTTGCTGGCCGACTGGCCTCGTTTCTCTCTTCCCTTGCCCACTACCACCCGCCCAGGAGTCCCGATGACCGCGTCATCCACTTCCGCCGCTTCGCGTCCTTCCAGACTGGCCGACTACCTCGCCCTGACACGGCTGGACCGCCCCATCGGCACCTGGCTGCTGATGTGGCCGACCCTGTGGGCACTGTGGCTGGCGGCAGATGGCATTCCCGAGCGCACGACTCTGCTGATCTTCATCGCCGGGGTCTATCTGATGCGCGCCGCCGGCTGCGTCATCAACGACTACGCCGACCGCCATTGGGACAAGCATGTCGAGCGCACGCGTGACCGGCCGCTGACCTCGGGTCGCATTTCGGAGCGCGAGGCGCTGACGCTGTTCGGGGGGCTGGTCGCGGCCGCCTTCGTGCTGGTGTGCTTCACCAACCTGACCACGGTGCTGCTGTCGATCGTCGCCGTGCTGCTGGCGGCCAGCTATCCGTTCATGAAGCGCTTCCATCATCTGCCCCAGGTGGTGCTGGGCGCCGCCTTCGGCTGGGCGATTCCGATGGCGTTCGCCGCGACGCTGGAGGAGGTACCGACCTACGGCTGGTGGCTGTTCGCGGCCAATCTGATGTGGACGGTGGCCTACGACACCGCCTACGCGATGGTCGATCGCAACGACGACCTCAAGGTGGGCATCAAGTCCACCGCCGTGCTGTTCGGGCGTGCCGACAAGCTGATGATCGGCCTGTTGCAGCTGGGCATGCTGGCGGTGTTGATCGGCATCGGCCTGCACCTGACGCTGGGCATCTTCTACTGGCTGGGGCTGGCTGCCGCCGCCGTCACCTTCGTCTGGCAGCAACGTCTGATCCGTGAGCGTGAGCGTGCACCCTGCTTCCAGGCCTTCCTCAACAATCATTGGACGGGTCTGCTGATCTTCGCCGGTATCGCCCTGGCGACTTGGCCGATGAGCTGACTCCTGCATAAACATTAGTATTATTTAATTTAAAGCGACCCCTGCCCTCTATTGTTCCCCAGCCCACGGTTCATGCCTCCCTGCCGCGCCTCCAAGCTGGCTGGCAGGCGTGCGTGCAAGCTGCCACGCTGGCCGTTGTCATCTCGTTGTCATATAAGCGGGTTGTAATCGTCATCG
>Ga0114912_1000404_pt1 | contig 22530 bp, 24 predicted proteins | sample MalvirDeepMed_51_FD_89713 | JGI IMG/M metagenome (GOLD analysis project Ga0114912, IMG submission 89713) | Marine viral communities from the Global Malaspina Expedition - Malaspina viral metaG DeepMed_51 | ecosystem: Environmental > Aquatic > Marine > Oceanic | place: Mediterranean Sea...
ATTAGAACCATGTGACTCCGTAGTAGCAGCCTAGCGCTACCCATGTGAACTTGATTGTTTTACCAATGAATACTAGAAGAAGAAACCTGCGGACAGGGTAGAGTATGCTGCCAGCAGCAACACCCATGATGTCAAACAGTGGGTTAGGAATGATGCTGCCAAAGAATAATGTAAGGGCAGCGTATCTTAAGAATAAGTTCTTGAACCGTAGGTAGAAACGGTTGCGTTCAAAGACAGCCTTGCCTCCCATACCAGCAAGATAACCTGTCAACTCTCCGATAGCCTCTGCTGAGGCCGCTACAACTGCAATTAGAAAGGGGTTCAGGTCAACCGTAGCAGCCACACAGACCGCTGCTAAGGAACTGACAGGCAGGAACACCAGTGCTGCGCCGATGAAGGCTAAGAACCAGATGCTAGTGTAGCCAGCACTTTCGATGTTGAATGTTCCGGTAGTCCATAGCACAAGTCCCGTAGCAACAAAGACTATGCTTATAAGTAATGGCGTGACGCGTGTTAGAAACTTCTGATGCTGAACTAGCCAGTGTTGTCGGTAGTTTGTTTCATTTAGTATCGGGGGCATCGTTGCTAGAAGTAACTTAAAAAAGTCCTATCGGACTTTTCTAAGTTAAGGGCGGGTCTTTTGTTTGTGGTTCCTTCCCTAAGATATTATCTATCTGAATAACTAAAGCAAGTAGCCTCTCTTGAATTGAAGCTAATTCTTCTTTGTGGGAAGCTGGCTCTGGTTCATAAAAGAGTGACGCACTCTGCTCCATACTGCCAATAGCTCTAATCTTTCTGACTAGATTCTCTACGTTGATTGACACTGATGCTTTCCTTTGGAATAGTAAGGCCCGCTTTAGTAGCCAGCTTTAAGAACTCATCTACCTCTAGCATTACCCAGTTAATGTTTCCTTGATTACCCTTTCTTGTTTGGGAAACACAAAGTATAGGCATTTGCCCAGTGCCTTGCTCATCCCTGCTAGCCTTAGCTTGTTCCATCCCGTCCTGTAACCGTGTTGATATAGTCTTACCTGCCTTTACTTCTATAGCAAAGTCAGGGTGCTCTACATCTGGGGCAGCCCCTCTCTGTCTGCCAGTAACTGGTACTCTCTTGCCACCTAGTGCCTCTGCCCACCATCTCTCAATAGCTTTCCATCTACTTCTGCTAGTCATCGGGATTCACCTTTGCAAAGTCTACGACTGCGGTGAGTGCAACCTCAGTCATTCGCAGAGCAGAAGCAGGGCTGATAGGTGACTGGTCGCCCAGAACCTTTGCCTCTATAAAGCTGTTCATTAAGTAGTTTATTAATTTCTCAAGATGCTCTGGAAGAGGCTTGCCCTGATCTGTAACAATCTCATGAGTAACGGTCTTTTTTATTTTCAACATTAGCTGTTGCCTTTCTTAATCTGTGTCATGTTCAAACCAACTCCACGGAATGTAGACAACCTTCTCTACGTCCCATCTATCTCTAGTCTGTTTTGTCCTGCCTCCTACAAAGGCTTCTAGTTTCCTGCCATCTATCATGTAGATGTAGTCATGCGCTCTGCCAAATGAGACACCTATCCCTACGGGCCAGCCTCTCTGCCATTGAAGATAAAGCTTTATAAATTTCTTTTGAGAAAGCATGTAGCCTTTCTCTTCAACTGACTTTCTAAACCACGGCTTCCTGCATTTTATTTCCAGTCCTGCTGTGAAGTCAGGCATTGGATAGTTAGTAGTAGGCAGGGTGTCGTTCCAGAATATCCAGTCAGGCGTAGCAAACTCAGGGGCTTTGACTGCTACAAGCTTACGTCGCCTTGCATACCTAGCAGCAAAGTATTTTTCAAAGTCAGAATCTTTAGTTGATTCATACTTAGGTCTTTCTTTTCCTCCAACTGAATTCATTTATCATTCCCCTCTGTGCCTCATCTCTGGACACTTGACTGTAAATTGTTCAGTGGCAGGATCGTAGGTTTGCTCTAGCTTATTAGGCTCTTCAATTGAGTAGGTGTAATGCATCCCTTCGTTCTCCCCTTCAGCGAGAACTAAATAATCACAGTCCAGCCACGCTTGAATTGGCTCAACTCGACACTTACAAGGAAACACAAACCATATCGGACTCATCTTAGGCATTTCTTTTCCTGCGGCAGATTCAGATATGCCGCACAGCGGGACATTTGTGTACATCTTGCCTCTCTGCCACTCGCCAAAATCAGAGTAAGGTAAGTGAACTGGGACACTCTTTTTACTCTTTCCATTCTTTAGTAATTTAAGGTTTGCCTCACTTATGTAACATTCATTGGTCGGTGACTGCACTTCGCCATCGTGAGCAAAGTAAACACTGAGACAACGCTTGCATCTTGTTAGTTTTAAATCTGTTCTCTGGCTAACCACCCTGCTTGCCTTTCTTTTCTTCTAGTTCCTTCAAGCGTTCAACTACTGCTTCATCTGGAGTAGCAAATGCTATGTCTGGAAATGGGAACAGCATATCCTTTATGTAATGCATGTCCTTTAGATTAGATTTCTCTTGCAGTATCTCTGGCTCTACGGATTCCAAAGCCTTTATGCCATAGTAGAGAGCCTGAGCCATTATGTACTGTCCTCTAGGTGAGAACATGAATGAGATAGGTTCACTGTGGAACCTCTGGTATTGAGAGTTCTTTAGAATCTCTTGGAGTTGTGCACTGTCCATGAGTGCTGTCCTTTCTTAACTAAAACTAATGCAGGGCAGTGGCTTGTCCGAGCCACTGCCCCTACCCTGTACAGAACTGGAGGCAGTAAACTGTATTGGGATAAAATAACTAACCTAAATCCTCCTTGAATATATCTATTAGCTTCTTGCGGTCTGTCCCTTTAACATCAGGATCTATTGGCATCACATGGTAGTCTGGATTCCTTGAAGCAGAGTTCTCTACGTTGCCGCAGGCTCTGCATACCCACTCCTTACCACCCTCTCTAAAGTAGCCAAACCTAGCATCACAGTTAGAACAACGGTGACGCTTCTGTGCTTTCTTTGTAGTACTAGGCATCTGTGCCTCCGTATTCATCATCAAGTCTATTAGCTAGTTCCCACCAATCAATAACACGCCAGTTGCTGATGGGTATATGGGCTACTTCTGCCATCAGTTTTTCACCTGCATCTCTACGATCACTAGGAGAAATTCCATAGGTATCCATCAGGTTAGTTACCTGATCTTTATACCTTAGTGCGATAGCTTCAAAGTCACACCACTTCTTCTCACCTGCTACTGGATGAGCATAGCCACGCATCTTGCCACGCTTGAAGAAGTAAACAGGTCTGCCTCTGTTGTCATCTAAAGTAGGCTTATGGTTCCAGTGAACAGGACAGAGTTCATCTCCTAATTCAGTCTCGCCACTAGGAGTAAACCACTTGTAGTCACCTGCTACCGGAGCACTTGCATTAGATAACTTTCTATCCTCAGATGGATTATCTAGATCTACTTGCAGTTCTTCTGGGGTATAGACAGCACCAGTAAATGCATCAGCACAGAACCATCGTGCTCCATTGGTCAAGGCTCTGGCAAAGAGCATGTTCCTAGGATACTTAGTCCATCCGCTACCCTGCCTTACCAGCCCAGCTATCTGTGCATCTTCCATAGAGAAGCTAGATACCCCAGCCTCTTCACCGTTCTCAGTAAAGGTAAGCACACAGTGCTCATTGTCATGTGAGTCAATGGTGTAGTTATACTTACCGGACTTCTTTATCATGCTGGCAATCAGCCCTGCTGACATAGCCACCTTGCCCTCAACAACATAAAGTTCTTGAAGAGACTTTAGTGGGCCTAGTCCTATCTCTCTACCTGCAAGTATTGAGATGATTGCTTGCTCTGAATTGAAGATAGCAGGGAACCTGTTACTGGCAACAGCAACATCTCCTATCTGTCTCATATCAGCAAGCGACATACCCTGCTTCATTATTGCAGTGTCTGCCTCATCATCTGTTAGTTCTTCTGGGACTTCCTCTACTACCTCTGCCTCAACAACTTCTACAGGCTCAGAATCCCACGGTAGTTCTTCTACTACTACATCCTCAGTAGATTCAGTTGTCTCTGCCTCTGGTTTTTTATCTGGCGTGAGGTCGCCAAAGTCTAGCTTGTCCATAGCTATGCCTTTCTTCTGATTGTTAATACCTTATCAGGTAATACTTTCATCGCACTGTCTATAATTTGTTTGGCCCTGCCGCCTCTCTTTCTAAGATTCTTTATCTTAGTGTGATTGAATCGTCTTGGTCTTGGCTTTACTAATAGACCTTCCATATCTTCTGGGCTGAATACCTCACCCAGCATACTCAAAGCATTGTCATCGTAGATAACTTTTTCTTTGGCGGTTACTGTTATTGAACCATCCTCTGCTTTGAATAACTCAGCGCCTAGTTCCTTCATTGCTCTGGATATTTCTACTTCAATTATCCCCTTGTTGGTCTTACTGATTTTCTCTTGTCGATCTTCAGCATCCCATGTATCTATCAATGCATATAGCTTTTCATTAGTAGCTGTCATATCTACTGCTTCTGTGTCTACCATTTAACTTCTTCCAACTTCCCAGTCCCCTCAAGGGTTGACTGCGTTTCAAACTTCCCAATCTTTTTAGTAACTCGATCTATCTCTGCTATCTCACATTGTTCTGAGTAGCTACCGTCCTCCAATTTTCTTTTTGAATACACAAGTAAGACATCTTTAGTAAGTTCTTCAGGCAATCCCCCTAATCCTTCTGAGTTGTATTTATCTAAAGAACTTTCCCAATCTGCCTTGTCTTTGAATGTGCCAATAAAACTTTCAGCAACAAAGATAACGGCAAAGGCTTCCATCTCTCTTGCTGTTGCTTGCATAACTGGATACCAGATACTCTTTGGAAATCCTGCTAGCATAAATGCAGTAACACAGCCTTTCTTGGTAGGATCTTCAATGAAGTCTCCTGCCCCTAGTTCAACAGGTAAGGACTTAGCCATTTCTCTTGGCATATTTTTACCTGCTGCCATAAAGAATGGTATGATTTCCTTACCACTTTCTTCAGTTCCCTGTGCTAATGCCGCCCCTTTTGCAAGGTCAATGAGCATCTCACGATCTTTTTCTGTATACATATTTTCCCTTTCTGTATACTCACACACACAATGATACACTAATGTCGAGATGAGAGGAAGTTGAACGTGTCAACGACCGAAGTTAAATCCTCCTTGTCTGTTACTTTTGCAACGACTTCTTGTGGGTAGTAGCCCCTGTCAATATTGGAGCGCCTCCTGCCCAGCGAAACAGTAACTGAACAGAACTTAACCCCCTTAGCTATCATTCTTTTAGCTACAACTGCGCACTTGTCAGGGTTCTGGGGTTCTCCATCAGTGATAACTACTCCGGTTGCACCTTGAGATTGATCTCCAAGTAAATCTTCCATGACTTCAAGTGCTGCTTCTTCTGGAGTGTTGCCATTTAAAGTTTTACCTTCTTCACAATAAGGACACAGAAGTCTCTCTCCTCTGGGTACTTCTACAATTACTGGAAACTTTCTCTCATCTGAATACCCAAAGACTCTGGACTCAGGAAAAGATCTGCTTAGCATTGCTGCTATATCCCAGATTGTTACCCCTATATGATATGACGGATCTACCCTGTGATAGTTACCACATCTACACGAAGTAGATTGAGAACAATCAACCATAATTATTAGCTGGCTGCTAGAGATGTCATCTTTCTTGAATACATCTAGCTCACCGAATGGAAGCCGTGCAATCTTCTTGTTTGGCTTACCAGTGCTGCCTTGTTTTACTAATTTATAGTCAGCAAAATCATTTAGAAGTAGCCGTGCTTGAAGTGAACTAACAACTGGCTTAGTCTTATAGCCTGTGGATACACTAGGGTGTGCAAACCTAGCGTTGTTTTGTTGGAGGGCAGCCCAATCACGTTCATCTTGTTTCTTACCCTCTTCTTGCTGTACCTTTCTGGTTTCTTGCTGCTTTTGTTTAATCTTATTGAGTAGTTCTTTTACACGTTCACTTTGCTCAGGGTTAGCTACTTCTTCCTGCTCTGAATTAGTATTCTCAATGTCTCTGGGTCTACGCTCCTCATCAGATCCGATGTCTGAATTCTTATCATCTGATCTGCTGGGTTCCCCCTCTCCTTCTGCTTCTTCACTGCTATCCTCAGCCTCATCGGGAGCGTCACTGCTTGTAGGATCTTGCTCATCATTTTCATGGCCTTGATCTTCCTCTTGATCTTCCGGTGGCTGCTTCAGATATTCAAGAATCTTTATTGCTTCTTCTGCCAGAGGCAGCACTGCATCCATGCTTGGAAGCTTAGAGATCTCAACTAATCTTTTAGAAAGCCGCTTCCCGTTAGCCTCAAGATACTTTGTTATTCCAGAGCTGAAGTTTCTTTTAGCAGCACCAGTAAACATGGCTGAAGTGATAGCACTATTACCAAAGTTATCTTCTGCTAGTATCTTCTCTAAGGCAGAGCCGTTATAGAACTCATGTCCACGTAACACTGCATAACAATAAGCAAGTTCTTCTAGTACCTGCTCAGGATAGTGGTGGTACGAAGATGGACTTTGATCTGGTATCAAACCGTAATAATTATTTGATACCTGTGTCCCTACTGCTCCAAGTTCCTGTGCTACATCTCTTACCACTGACAGTGATGCAAGCTTTGCATAGCTATCAGTTTCCTCATAGGTAAAAGACTGAGAGGCTGTGTTCTGATTTTCCCATGCTTTAATCCTGCCTCTAGCACTGTTTCCATGCTGCTGCTGTGCATCAGTTCTGGATTTACTAAGATGATCTAAGTATGATCTAACTTCTTCTGACATTAACTATCTCCACATTCAATACAGGCACAGTTGCCTTCACCTATGAAGTCAGGACAATCCTCACCTTCTATACACCAGTTTGGGTTAGCCCTGCATCTATGTGTGCGACATTCATTAGCTGTGCAATCTTCACAAATTTCTTTTGGCATTAACTATCTCCAGATTCAATCTCGTTATACCTAGCCTTTAGCGAGTCATCGGATTCATACCTTAGTCCACGACTTCCGTATTCTCCTAGGTTAGAGATTTCCTGTATCAATTCCTCTTTAGACCAGCTTTCATGGCTTAGCTTCCAATGCTCAACAATTCTTTCAATAAGAAGATGCCTTATCGTCTTGTCTGCTGCCATTACAGCTCCCTCTTCTTTTGACATTTAGAGATTGATCCCTTCTAATCCTTCTACTTCTTCGTAGTCTTTTTCAAAGTGCGTTGCAAACACTGACATAGCCCTCTCTTTCTGCTCTGTTTCTTTGAGAGTATTTACATGACAAACTATCAGTGCAGTAGTTATGTCCACTCCCCGCAGCAAAGTCTTTGCTGTCATAATCAATGATCTTGTAGAGATGGTAGTTGTAATGTCCTCTCTCATATCAACAGCCATTTGCCTTAGCTTGTTAGCAGTCTTACCAAAGTACTGCTCTGGAAGAATCCCATCCAGTATCACTGGCTCATCTGCAATCTCATCCTTGATCTGAATGATTCTCATTCTGTCAAGCAAGGCTTTGTCTAGTGGGTTGTTGAAGTAACCACCACCAGTTGGGTTGCCTGTTGCATATATCCAGAGTTTAGGATGAACAGGTATTTCATCTTCACTATTTTCATAGACAGTGAAGTGTCTGTACCCATCTTCCATTAGTGAGTGCAGCCTGTTGTTGAATTCTGGCGGAGCCTTTGGTAACTCATCAAGAATTAACATGCCACCCTCACCGCTTGCCCTAACCATCTTGGTTACTGTTCCATCTTGCCAGCCCAGTCCAATACCTAAGTATTCATAGCTGCTCATGTCTTGACCTAGGCCAGTCTTACCTATTACTGTTCCGTCTGCCTGTCTCCAGAACGGGGTTGGTCTTGGAGTACCTACTAATACTTCTTGGTCAATACGACTTGTAAAAGTAATACTGTTTATGTTGTCTCTGCCAGTGTGTTCACCTAGCATGTGACCCATGAAAGTCTTGCCTGCACCAGCCTCACCCTCCATATATATTGGAGATCCTTCTAGTGATAAGCAAAGATTGAATACTTTATCGCCATAATCTGTTAGTGCAATCTTGTATTCCGCTGCGTCTTTAGCTGCACTAAGCTCATTAGCATCTAGCTTTGGAACAGACCAAGCTTCCTTATTGGTTATGTCAAAGCCAAGCCCACTCTCTACATCAGATGTATTTGGCACAACAGTGCCAGCCATTGACGCATCTGCTAATACTTCCCCAGCTATTTCTTCCATGCCTAACGTTAGAAGAAAGTAAGGATTATGCATAAGTATTTTATGGACATGATCCCTGTCATATTCAGCTATGTAAGCAGCATTTTGCCTAGCCTCTGCGGTACACGCAGCGGTGGCTGCCAGCCTTGGCTTGATATAAGTCTGATCTGATTGTTTAGAACTATATCTGCCAGTGAGCCGTGTCAGATTGGTGTGAATCCCATCAAGATAAGTAGTCAACCACTGTTTATATTTCTGGGCAGTAGTATTGCTAAAGGGAATGTTATACATAAGAACACTACTGCTTGCAGTTGGTTCGAATGTTGTGACTAATCCCTTTGTGTAATCTTCAATGAGAAAATTACCAGTAGTAATAGCTATTGGAAGTACTGCGCCAGAGCCTTTGCTTTTAGCACATAACTCCATGAATTTATGTTCAACGCCCTGTGTATCTCTGATATATGTGCTGTTTGTCACTAAATATCTGTGACTGAGTGATCGTCCTCTGCAAAATGCTTGAAGCGTAGTCTCATACTGAGCAGGAACTCCGATATTTTGAATTGTCATACTTGCCTTTCTTAGTATTCTGACGGAAACAGTAAGGTCGTTACTGATCTGTCCCACTCTGTAATAATCCAGAGCTTATCTTCTCTACCCTCATAGAGATTAGTGGCATCTATTGGATAAGAACTCAGCAGCCTGCCACCAGTCTTGGCTGAATCATCATTGAGTTTCGCATCTTCAGCGTCAAGTTCACCCCAATCACCTGACTTATGCTTATCTAGTAACTTACTAACAACAGATTTACGTTCATCGGGGTTTTTCATAACCCAACCTGCTACCCCTGCTGTTACCACTGTCCTTCCAAGATCAACTTCCATACTTATAAACCTTTCTTCGGTTTCGTTTTCGCTTGTCCGTTCCCTCACCTCCAGTGTACCACACACTCACACACACTTGTCAAATCCCGAAGGGATTTGTTTAACGAAAATCCGTCCGAAAATGTGGCGAAATGTGTCCCTTTATTTAAATATAAAAATAGACCCCATCAATAAGAGATCAACCTTATCAATGAGGTCTAAGCAAGAGGTCATCTAGCTTAAGAAAGGGTAGAAAACTAGGAATGTCATAAGTAAAGAGGACAAGTCTCTGACTTACGCCTCTTGCTCATTAGATTATACTTAGCCTATGTGTAAAAAGGGGTAAGGTTTTATGGCTGGACATCAATTAGATAAAAGAACTAAGACAGTAGAGGTAATAAAGAAGGCTAAGATGGGCAGAGAGCCTGTCATCCCTGCCTTTGGTGTTACTAGGCGAGAAGAACTGTTTTGCAGAGAGGTAATCGAAGGGTCTACCTTAACTGAGGCTTATAAGCTAGCGTATCAGCCCCATATTAACTCTACTATTCAGTCAATACATAACAAAGCCTCTGCTTTATTCCGCAAGGAAAGGGTAGCAAGAAGGGTAGAAGAACTGTATGAGCAGCAGGATTCACTGTCAAGACTAGACACAGACTATGTAATCACTAACCTGATAAGTAATCATAGGATAGCTTTAGAGTCGGGCGATCTGACATCAAGTAATAAATCATTAGAATTATTAGGGCGACATCTAAATCTATTTGAAAGAAAACCACAAGCAGACGAACAAGTTGCTAGTTTATTTAGTTGGATAGCCCAACAGTCTGGCAACATAAATATAGAAAAACCTAGGGATTCAGCACTCGCTCCAGCTACGATAGAGGTAGAGGTCAAAGAGTTAGACGGTCAACCAGACAACTGACCGCCTAACAGTCTACCCCTGCCAAAGCCAAAAAAATTAGGCTTTGGCAGTAAGCTCTGTAAGAAGTACCCCCTGAAGATTTGGGGTTAAATAAAAAAAGGGAGCGGCCCTAAAGCTGCTCCCCTTTTGTTATTAGTTGGTGGAGGTGGGGGGAATCGAACCCCCGTCCTGCAACTTCCACATGTGGTTTTAGTTGCAGTCTTACCAGTCACCCCCCTAAAGCGGGCGACATTTCTGTCGCCCGCATAAGCGATTACTATTTACATCTATGGATGGTTTTTATCGTAATCGCTTATAGATATTGCTATGCCACGTAGTGAAACGGCTACATCTGAAAGATTTTCAGATAACTCTGTATCTCTTCCAGATATTATTAGCTGGCTGCTAGAGATGTCATCTTTGATGACATCTCTAATGGAGCCGATAGTGGCTAGCAATGCGTAGATCTCTGCCCTTTTATGCAGTTGATCTACGCTAAAAGGCATTGTTCCATCTGACTGAACATCTGCTAAAACCTTAGCATCGTTCAAAGATGTAACTGCCTTTTCATAGTCTAAGCCCGGCAATATGTTCGGTCTGTTTTCATCAGACATAAGTTCCTCTTGAGAGTTAATGCGGGCGACATTGCTGCCGCCCGCCTGAACTAAGCTGGTTTCTTGTGCTGGATTACTCCAACACTGAAACCAGACTCGCGAAAACGCTTCGCAAGCTTTTCACGCTGTTCACGGTCTTTAGCGTCCAGCTCAGCGTTCCTGATGTTAAGATATTTCAAAACATCAAAGGACTGAGATGGACTAAGACCGTCACCAGTAAGTGCAGCAGCTTTAGGCATACGCTTTTACCTCAAGCGGGCAAGGCAACGGATGCTTTTTGTAATGCATCCCATGTGTTGCCTGCCCGCACTAAGCTGGGCAAACTAGGAAGTTAATCCTATTTTGCTCAGCAAGTTTGGAGACTTCGGAGCTTCAGCAGGTTTAGCTTCCTGTTGGGCCTCAAGCCCGGCAGTAAGCATGTGAACCTGCTTTGCTAGCAGTTCAAGCTGCTGCTTTAGAGACTGGTTTTCAGACTCTAATGCAGATGTATCAGCTTGAACAACTGGAGGAGTCTCCAGTTGAGGTACTGGCGGCGTAACCTGCGCTGCTGGTGGTGCTACAGTCCCCTGTGCATAAGCACTGGGGTGCACAACCAAATTGCCTTTAGAGGCAGTTTGTGTGTGCCTGCCGCACCACGGTTGCGCATAAGCTGGCGCGTCGCATCTGTAACCATCTGCGGCTTTGGAAGCTATACACTTTCCATTAGCCACGATGGGAATACCTTTGTAACTGGTAATGCCAGTTACTGGATTCCCTGAGCCAACCGGACTTGAATTCCCATTCAAGTTCGTAGCTGGCTCTGTTGGTGCTGTAGCACCAACAAATGCTGGCGGCTGGAAAGTGGCTACAACAGGCTGTTGAGCAGGTTGCATAGCTTTGATCTCAGATTGGATCTTAGATCTAAAAGCTGTGTACTTGTCTGCTGTCGCAGAGAACCACTCGCCGTGCTGATTGGCTTGAACATCGTTGCCTTGGGCTCGATGCCAAGCGTCAATCCCCGGCACAGCCCATCTACGTGGGCTGCGGATGTGGTTCTGCAAGTGCTCAAGCTGTTGAGCGCCCATCCCACAGAGGCAGACATAGCGCATTGCGCTTGCCGTGAATTCCGGATTGCCTATATTCAATTCTTAGCATATCTTTCTACTTGTGGCTCACGAACATCGCAAGCAACTTAAATTTTCCAGAGCAGGGCGAAAGAAATTCAGGGCGCAAGTATTCTGCGAATCCGGTTTATCCGGCCTGACTTGCGCCGGGGAGTTCCGCCCTGCTAAATTTGTGTTGCGCAGCAGAGTGTGAGCCACGTAGAAACAGGCTAAGAAGAATATGGGGAGTTCACTGCTATGTGCAATGTCTGCCATGCTAAGCAGTTGGGTAGTTGCATTGCTGAAGCACTGCAACGCTGCTTAGCTTGTGGGATAGCAGAGTCAAGCAGCAGATCAGCAGGCTGAGAAACTGACTGCTGACCAGCTTAAGCTTGACCCAGCGGTAAGAAGTACGGGGTATTTTTTTGTGAGTAACACAAAAAAAAGGGCAGGATGGCGTTAGCCATCCTGCCCTAAGTAGATCAACCCTGCTTAGCTGTAGCAGTTGAGAGTTCGTAGTTGACCCTATCGACGCCGTAAACGCTACCGTAAGGATCATTTGGAAGTGTTTCCTTGAGGGTAAACTCTTCTTTCATGATGCGTTTACGGCTAGGCCCAGTCTGACGAGTAACTGTCCTTGATTTTGCGTAAGTGTAGTTACTCCACTCATCCTCTTCACCCGGCGGAAAATCAAGGTAGAGATCGTCCCAGTCCCTGACGTAATCGCCTCCAGCGGATTCATTTGCTTGAAGACTGTCATCATCTTCAAGCATCATCGAGGATCTCTTGATCTCGATGGGATGAATCCAGCTACAGTCTTCTTCGTCATGATTCACACATTCATGCTCATGACTGTGCTCAACTGGGACGATGCTCTTATCGCAGGTGTCTTCAGAGCAGAGTCTGAATTCACCCGGATACTCGCGTACTAAAATATCGAATCTGGTCTTTACAGGTAAAGATCGGATTCGTGCAGAAGCTTTTTTAGAAGCATCTGCTGCTATTTTAGTGCTATCAGTTTGATAAGCCTTAGCCTCTCGGAGCGCCTCTTGGCGTTCTGAGAACTCGTATAGGAAACTGTTGTCCATGACTCTGCTCTTTCTTAATGTTTTTGCTGATGCGAAAACACACCAGTGCCTACCCAATAATCTAGCCTTGTCAGTTCTTGGTCACGCAATTTATGCATCCTTAGAAATAATCAATTTATTTTATTATTTCTACCGCAGAGCTAAATTGCTGGTGACTTTGACGTTTCATCTTTTTCATTTTATGAAACGTCTAATGAACTGATGCAAGTTAGGCAATAAGCCTAACGTCAGCACCTAGATTACGGTATCGGCGCTGTGTGTGTGGTAGTAGTGTAGAGCGATTGGGGTGCGACCATGTTTCCTGTTTCGTTTCATGCTGGTTTATGTCTTTTCCTCTGCGTTTAGCAGATAAAAAGGCCAGCATTAAACTCAACCTGAAACATCCCCAATCGTGGCCAATACGGAAAACGACAGACCTCCCCTGTCGTTTCGTTTGTAGGGAGGAAAACCTACAAACGTCACCCCCGCCTGTCTAAAGGCGTTGCTGCCCTGAAAGCAGGCTAGCCCACCACTCTGCACTAGCCTGCTTGTTGCTTTGGCTCAATGCCTAAAGCAACGCAAGAGGGGATTACTATAGTAACTGTGATCTTGGGGCGTGATGATTGCTTGTCCAATAAGGAATCATCTCGATAGGTGTAGGTCGGGGAGAACAGCGGGCGACCTAAGGGTGTCCGATCACCCTCTCGTCACATTACCCTCTCAGTAGTTATACACACAATAGTCCCCGCTTGGGAGAGAAAGGGAGGGAGAGGAAAGGGGGGACTATAGGGGGGATAGGTGAGAGAGGGTAAGAGAGGGTGCTCTTGTGTTAAGAGCAGTCCTATCTATCTATCATTACCTTACTTAATTGAGAGGACTGTATATTACTTAGAAAAGCTTTAACTTAGCAAGTAACCACTTTGTGCGCACGCGAGGCTTATCGGTATTACACAGGCTATGCCACGTAATACCTCAGCGCACGGATACAGTCGTAGGGTTGCAGAGCCTCCGCATCCTTAAGATGCTAGGACTCTGCGGGGGTACGAAGTACGGGGGTACTTCTTACCCTTAACGAGTGCTGAATAGAGATATACACCCTCGCAAATTATTTGTAATTCTGTATCCTTTTGTGATGGACAAGAAAGTAGCTGAAGTAATTTGGAAGGCCCTTGAGGACTCTGATCCGGGCAGTGGTGAAGGTTATAAGATGCCGGGGCCCAGTCATGAGGGGTTTTTGTTTGATGGGACTCCTACGACTCTTGTGAGTGGTGGTGAGCGTGGTGCGAAGAGTCATACGGGGGCGATGAAATGTATGTTGATAACGCTGGATTTCATTGCCCGGCATCCTTTGCAGGCAAGTAAGGGTGTTTCGTGGCTGGTGGGGGACTCATACGAGTTAACTCGGAGCGAATTTGATTATTTATCGGAGTGGTTTCAGACGATTGTTCCGGGTACAAAGGTCAGTACACGGGTAGATCCGGGTCAGATAGAGGTTCCGGTGCGTCATGACGACCATCCGGGGTTAAGAGGGGTATTTACGATAAAGACAAAGTCTGCGGCAGACCCTATGAGTCTCAGGGCGGAGGCTCCAATATGGATTTATGGCTGTGAGGCTGCCCTGTTGACGCAGGATGTCTATTTCAGGCTGCTTGGAAGGGCCGGGCAGTCGAGAAGCATGTATAAAGACTTTGGGCAATTCATCCTGACGGGGACTTTTGAGAACAGTCTTGGCTGGTATCCAACTTTATGGACTAAATGGCAGTCAGGTGCGGCTCAGGTTGTTGACAGGGCGCGGAGTTTTAGCTTTCCCAGCCATGAAAACCGCTTTGCGTGGCCCGGAGGGGAGAAGAACGAGACTTTAATGCATCTCAAGAACATGCTTCCTGAAGATGTATACAAGGAACGCCATCTGGCTATCCCCGCGCCGCCATCAGGCCGTGTGTTTGGGAACTTTGACAGCACTGTTCATGTCCAGAAGTGCTCTTATGACCCCGATTTGCCTGTTTATCTTGGAATTGACCCCGGTTATTCGGGCAGAAGCTCTACTTATGCGGTTGAGGCGATGCAGAAAGTAGCAGATCAGTGGGTAGTCTTTGACGAAATAGCGATAAATAAGATTTCCGACCCCGGATTTACCGTAAAAGACATCTGCTACCTTGCGCAACAGCGCTATTGGTGGAAAAATGCAGACAAAGTAGGGGTTATTGATATTGCGGGCGCAGCACACGCTGGCGCGCAGGAGTCAAACGAGGAGGTTTGGCTCAGGGAAACAGGACTGGTACTCAGACACCAGAGAGTTAACCTGCTTCCGGGTCTGGACAGGATGAAAACCAGCCTTCAGGTCAACCCGATCCACAAGGAACCGGGAATAATCTTTGATCCATCGTGTAAATTAGTAATCTCAGAGCTTGGAGGGGCGGTAAACCCCTTTGATAACCAAGTTCACGTATATTCTTATAAGACAGACAGGCAGGGAAATGTAACTGATTCACGCCCAAGGGATGACTATTGTGACGGAATCAAGGCAATAATCTACCTGTTAGTTGACCAGATGGGATATGCTACCGGGCGTGGGCTCAGGAAACGTATAAGAGTAAAACGGCGTTCAATACGTCATGAAACTGTTGTTGTATGACCACTCAAGAATTTAGCCCGGAAGAACAAGAGCAAGCCCAGCTTCAAGCCCAAAGGGAAGAAGAAGAGGCTGGAAGACGTATATTCGACCAGATAGAGCGGGAATTTGAAGATAACCGCGCCGTTATGGATCGGATGGAAGACGACTACGATCTCTATACGTTGAAGCGATGGAACCCTGACATAGAGGATTCAATATCCCCTGAAGATGCTTATACCACCAACGCTCCCAGAGTAATGGCTGAGAAGATAATCTCGTTTATTAACAGCACAGAAGTGGTAATACGGGTTCCGAATGATGACGCGACCAAGGAGCAGGAGTATGTAAACGATGCTCTGGAGCAGCTTTCAATCGGTATGCTTGCAAACTCTGACAGAAGGCTAAGGCGCAGGCATGAGCCAACAATCAAGGAGCAGCTTTCTTGGTTTACCGTAGTCCGTGGCAGGTATGCAGCAGCAAGGGCATTGCTCAGGAAAAGAGAAAACGGGGAAACATATGAAGACATCCTCCCCTTAGACCCCCTGCATCTGGTGGTAGGTATGGGGCCAGAAGAGCCAGAATGGGCAGCCTATAGAACCTACATGACAAGACGGGAGATCAGGCTTCGGTATCCGGGGTTTGAATTTGCAACCCGTGACCTGCAAGGGGCAGACGAAACCCAGTCTGAGGCAGCCTACGAGTACTACCTGAAATCAGAAAACCCCCTGTATAACCCCCAGTCACAGAATCCATTTGAGCGGCATCCCTTTATTTACTTCTCAGGAATGATTATCGACCAGCGTTGGGCAAGGCCAATGCATCCTGTCTTTACCCTGAATTTCCCCATTATTGCTATTCCTGTTACCGCACACCCAATGGTTGCAGGAACAACTGGCGATAACGATATGTGCCAGCATGTAGGGGAATCTGTATTTGCAGAGAACAGGCAGCTTTATGAAAAGCACAACAGGCTTATCTCTTACGGTATAGACATGGCTGCCAAGGCCAGCAACCCCAGACAGAAGATATTTTCTATTGACGGTGAGGCTGCCCTTGAAGATGGATCTACAGAAAAGGGAGCAGAGGTTCCTCTTTCTACTGCAAACCAAGAAGACATCCAGCCTTTCTTAGAGCCTGATGCTACTAATGCCTATGGTGCTGCCCTGAATATAATCAATCAGGAATCAGTAGCTGGTGGCTTACCACCCCAGTCTTTCGGATTACTTGATAAACCACTGTCTTCTGTTGCATTAAGGCAGCTTGGAAACAACCTAGAACACAGGGTTCAACCCAGAATGGAAGCAGTAAGACGCTGCATTGAAGGCTGTCTGGAAGTAATGCTGGGGCAGTATGAGACTGGTGCATTTTCCCCGATCACTGTTTCAGGTAGAAGGTTTGACAATCACAGGTTTTCTAATAAACAGATTTCCCCACTCGACGTTTACGGGCATGATGCAATAGAAGTAGAGATGGCTCTGGCACTTCCTGAAGATGAAACTGTCAGGTGGTCGATTGCGCAGATGGCAATGACCCCGACACCAAGCGGCGAACCCCTAGCATCTCTTGAATGGACTAGGGAACATATCCTGAAAATGCAGAGCCACAAGACTCTTGCAGACCAGAACAAGACAATGCTTGCATATCAGAATACCCCAATCGCAGCATTGCTTGATTCCTTAAGGGCAGCACAGGAAGACGGGGATAATGCATTGGTCGCTGCACTGTATGACCAGATGAGACTTGCGGTACTGCAACACCAGCTACAGGGTTCAATGGCAATGTTCCAGCTACAGCAACTGGCTCAGGGAATACCACCTATGACGATGGTAAATTCCCAGACAGCCGATGATCTTTCTGCCCCGCCAAGGATGGGCGGTGCTGGTAATAACCAGCGGTTCAACCCTGCAAATGGAGCCGTTCCTGCTGTATCATTCAGCGGAATGGGTAATAACCCATCACCGCAGGCTGGATTTAATACAACTGCTCCTAGGCAGAGAGATACGGGACTTGTAAACAGCAATATAATGCCTGTTAGCGGGCAGTAAGGAAGATAGCCATGGAATTTATCGTACTTATAAGAACTCCAAATGGAGACAGGCTTGAAAGAGTTCAGGCGTTAAATCAAGGCGAGGATCTTGCCAATCAAATTAACGCAATGATAGTTAACGGACAGTTGCCCTCAGGCAGTTTCAGCCTTGGGAGCCAGAGGATAGAATCTGCGGCAACAGGATGGGGAAGCGGTGATCCCGGCTTTGGCGAATCAGAGATGTGGGAAGAGATTTCCGAAAATATCCAGAAGCTGATGCAATCCCATGGGTCACAAGGCAGGACAGATGCGGATGGTAATGGTATTCCACTTTATATAAATGAGGCACAGCCGGGACTTCTTGCATCCAAATCAGCAATAAACCCCACAGGGGCGGCTGGAGGAATAATGCCTCCTACGCAGGAAAACTTAGACGTAGCAGCGCCCCAAGCGATATACAGGAACTGGCTTCGTGAACGACAGGGCATTACCAGTCCCGGAGCACCATTTGCCGCTGGAACTGGATACACTCAAGGGCTGGCTAAGGTTGCGCCTTTACTTGGGGCAGCATCGCAGGCATTTTTTGGGGGTAATCTTGGGGGAGATATGCCAACAGGCGAAGAGACTCTTCCAGCTAATCCGTCAGAAGGCTTTAAATCTTTCTTGGATTTGGTTGGCGCTCAAATGGGGGTAGCGGGTCGTGGTATTGGCGGAGCATTTGGAGATGTAGCCCAAGGGATGTTGAATACAATTGGTGGGCTGAATATGGACTTGCCTGCTGGAGCGAGAACATGGGCAAGTCCGGGTTCGCCTGAATCTCAAGGAGCACAACAGGTAGATGCCCTTACTCACGCAGCATTAAGAAGCAGGATGGGCGCTTTGGGCTCTCACTGGTTTGGCGGCAATATAGTAGATGAAGCATCAAGGCAATTCTGGGATCAGTATGCTCAATCAGGAGTACAGCCCGGAAGTTATGCAAGGTGGATGTTGCAGAAATCAGCCAGCCCCGACTTTCGTCCATCCGTATAAGGAGTTCTAGGTAATATGCCTCAGAACTTCTTTGGCAATAATATCTGGCAGGAAATGTTAGAAACCGATCCTCTGGGTCGGCAGGCTATATTCCAGTCATTCATTCCGCAGGGTTATGGCGCTGCCCAGAGAGAGCAGGCCAGTAACCTGTTTCAACCTGCTTTTAACCAGTATCTTGGTCAGTTTGGCCAGCAACTAGGACAGGTCGGAAGGGGAGAAAGAGAAGAAGAGCCTACCAGTTTTACTGATTTTATAAGTAACCAGTATGACTTTACTCGCAACAGGATCAGGCAGCCATCTACTGCTAACCAGCAAAACCTCCTAGGCTTTAGAACGGCATTTGGTTACTAATGCCACCTTTTAGCCCACCTAATATTGGCCCTTTTGTAAGGTTTCTCTCAGACGTTTGGAGAGGAATCAAGGAATACACTCCAAGGGATGTTGGAGTGTATAACCAATCTACATACGCTCCAATGACAGTGATTGGCGGTGTGCCTCATTTGCCTATGACGGAAGTAGTTTCCAAGGGCGATGAACGATATGAAAACATAACAAACCCGTATGGACACAGGCTAGACCAAGGAGTGTGGGAGCCTACTGAAGCTTCTGTTGACATTGCAATGATGTTTCCTGAAGGCTGGCCACAAACTTTGGCGCTGGCAGCAACAGGGTTTACATCTCCTGCTGAAGCAGCATTGATCCCAGCCTTAGCGCTTGGCGGAGGACTTCCAGCAGCAGGCTGGCTATCAGGAACTGCTGCGCCTGCCTTGAAGTCAATTCCATATACTGGCGGAGCGTTGCAGTATATCCCCAGAACTGGGGCTGCATTTCTCCGTCCGATTTCAGGAAGCAGTAACCCTGCAAAAGCACTGGCTACTGAAGCAACCGCTGTTTATGCCGCAAATCTTGGAGGACAAGAAGCAGTCAGGCGAACACCTGAAGATGCCCACCCTGCCGTAAAGTTTGGAGCGCAGATGGCTGGTGCTTTAGGTGCAGCAGGAATATCTGTTGGCGCTCTAAAGGGAGCGTCAAGGGCAAAGAGTTCTGCTGAAATAATCTATGACACAAAGAAGGCTATGGAAGTATGGGACGAAACCTATAACAATAGCGCTTGGAAAGACCAGAGTGGCACTACCCAGAGATATAAAGATGCCTACGGTGTTTTACGTGAAGCAGAACGACAGGCAAAAACAGAGGGATATAGAGGCCCTGTAATAGATACATCTCAGGTAGATAGCTGGAAGCGCCCTGCACAAGAAGGGGCAACATTAGAACCTGACATTGCAGTTCCAAGAGGAGCAGAGTCAACTGGAAGATGGGCAGGTGATCCCCGTGGAGAGCAGCTAGTACGAGTTGCAGGCGGAGTTGATGACGATATATGGATTCCGCGCTCTCTTGAAGAGTTGAAAATGAGTGAAAGGTCAGATGAAGAATTACTAAGAATATATGGAGATATAGTCGCAGAGAATGGTGATAAGGAAATAAGGCAGGCTATACAGCGTGAACTCATTAGCAATCGTTCATCTCTTAGGAAGAAAGCACCGGGGATAGATCAGGAAGACCTTGACGCACCCGGCCCAACCGTACATTCACTTGAAGGCACTCCTAATATCCAGATCAGGGATCAGCTTAGCCAAGCCAGAACAGATGCTTTTACTAGGCGTAGAGAAAGAAATGTGCAAAAGCGTGAAACTCAGCCTTTCTTAGAAGAGCCTCCAGAAGCATCTATGGTACGCCCTGAAGATCCCCTCTCTCGCCCAAGTATATTAACGGAATCTGGGAAATATACAGTATTTGAAACTACAGATCCAGAAGCTCGACTTCTCCAAAAGGAAACAGGAGCACAACTAGAACATCCTAGAAACTTTGACATACATGACTCAGAAACAGGGGAGCCTCTTCTCAGGATAGATACTCAACAAATGCCGATAGGTGCAGCAGGCGCTAGAAAGACTGTTGAAGTTTCTATTCGTGGTCTGGATTTAAATGGAGAGCCATTACCGTATACAGATCAAGGATTTATGAATGAGTTTTCTCAATCAGATCTTACAGAAATTGCACAACAAATTTTCAAAACAACAGGCGCTGATGCAATCGTTGGGTTCAGGCTTCGTCGTGAAGGCAGGCCAGTTACGTTAAGACGGGCTGATGTAGGACTAGAAGCAAGAACTGATGAAACAACTGCTGTAGAAATAGAGGAAGATAACAATATACTCAGTCCTGCTAAGCAGGGATTAGAGGTTAGTGAAGCTGCTGACGTACAAGAACGAGGAACTATATCTTCTGCTGAAGACCCAGAGGTTACTACTACAGGCTTAGATGAACGAAACCGAATCGTAGAACCAGTTAGGTATAAAGAGCATCTTGAGTCTGATGAAAAGGCATTTTTCACAAGGTCAGTTCATTCCTTAATGGAAATTGCTAAAGAGCAAGGGCATCCTTTTGAGCAGGATTTAAGAGAAGGGCTTCCGCAATTTACAAGAGAAGCACTAACTGATATAGAACTTGCTGAGTTTCTTAATTCTCAGAAAGTTATAGATTTTCATACAGATAAAGCAGACGGATATACTGTTTTAGATGTAGCCCTTGGTAGATACATTGACGACCTAGACGTTTCCCTTGACCCAGCCCATTCACGTAAGGGAGTGGATAAAGTTGAAGAGGCTCACATTGCCCATCTAAGGGAGATGGCCCTTCAAGAAGCAAAGGCTGCATATCTTGCTGGAGGAAGGTCGCTAGAGGCATATGCGCGAGACAATCCTTACGCTTCTCACACTTTACTAAATGCAGCATCGCATTTTGCCAGAGAGCAAGCAGCAACAACAAAGTTATTAGACTTTGAGAGAACTGGCGACGTTGGCCCAAATCCTTTCAATCCCGATAATGCCCCCGACAGATTCAACAGGAAGTTTGAAACTATAGGACTGGTTGATGCCTTTGCTGAAGAGCTTGATGATATATATGGCTTTGGCATAGCAGGTCGTACTGCGGGCGATATTATTCTTCAGGATTTTTCTGGTAGTAAAAATGCTGGACTTGGAAGACTCAGGGCATTGGCAGATGACTGGGACGAAAAATATAAAGATGTCTCGCCTGAGTTTTACAGCAGAGAGACTATGATGCCTTTGTTTGAGGCATTAGACCCAAACACTTACAGCAGCGTAACTAAGGCTAGCGACTCTCTTGAGGGATTCCCTCTCCTGCAACAAATGTATCACGACATTCGACTTTTACTTGACGATCATGAAGTTCAGTTTCTGAAATTCCTAGAAAATATGTCAGGAGATGAAGATGTTATTAAAAGGAAACTAAACGCAGCACATGTCGCACAGACCTTTATGGGAAGCCCTAACTACTTTCCGCGTAGCTGGATAAGGGAGGGGCAGAAATTAGATATGTGGGACGCTCCAATGACCCCACAGGAAAGTATGCGATGGCTCCAAGCCAGAAACGATATGACTTTCAGGGAGATGGTAGAGAAGCGCAAGGTTGAACCTGTTAGCTGGAACCCTGTGGATATGGCCTTCAGAAGAGTGCAAGAAGGTCAGGAATTCATGCTTAACTACCTTTTACTCAAACATGCAAGAAGATTAGAAATTGCAGTTGATGCTGGCGATCCAAACTGGTTGCCGCATGTAGGAGATGGCAAGCCCTTAAGGGTTCCAGAGTTATCTGGGCCAGCAGCGCGCATATGGAAAGGAACGCCCATAATAAAAGAAAACGCCAAGGGCGAACTGGAATACGAGGTAGATGAAGACGGGTTAGTAAAATTAACAGGAAGCATAGCTGTTCCAAACTCATTTGCAGATACATTAGAGTCGATATTCAATATACCGGGCATCAGCAAAACTTCTAAAAAGGGCAAAGCGTTTCATCACTACGATAGATTTGCAGATAATGTCAAGCGTATAAACCTGACCGGATCTCTGTTCCAGCACTCAGACATGATGCGTCGTGCTATTGGAGCCTCTCTTGCTCCCGAAGCACTGATCCACACCAGAGGGATGTCAGCACTTACTCTTCCGTCGTTTGTTGGCGAAGCCTTTAATGTTTCATTTAGGCCAAGTAAACGGAAGCAGCTAAGGAGAGATATTTTATTTGGTGAAGATCCTCTG
>Ga0114912_1000410_pt1 | contig 22400 bp, 22 predicted proteins | sample MalvirDeepMed_51_FD_89713 | JGI IMG/M metagenome (GOLD analysis project Ga0114912, IMG submission 89713) | Marine viral communities from the Global Malaspina Expedition - Malaspina viral metaG DeepMed_51 | ecosystem: Environmental > Aquatic > Marine > Oceanic | place: Mediterranean Sea...
ATAGATTATTTGGGAGAACGTGAGAAGAACAAATGGTGCCCAGAAGAGGACTCGAACCTCCACGCCCTTGCGAGCGCCGCCACCTGAAGACGGTGCGTCTACCAATTCCGCCATCTGGGCACGGTTAGGAGCCGCCGGTCATCGTGGTCCGGGGTCCTGGTAGGCGCGCGCCACTACCCGGCGGGTGTGGGGCTTGTCAACGGTAATCGCTCGGCCAGCCCAACCGAGCCTGAAAATTCCCAACCGCCCCCTCTTATCAGGCAAGTCAGTCAAGATCGGAATTGCGAAACCGTGGCGGCTTCGGCACGTTGCCTTCGATATGGCTATCCCGATCCCGCTTCCCGCCCGCTCCTCCCTTCTGCTCGCAGCACCTCTTCTGGCGATGGCGGCGTGTGCCGAACCTATCCCGGACCGCTCGCGCGCCGACGAGATACCGCTTGCTGAGGTCACAGGCGATGCGGACGAGTTGGGCTCGGATGGGAGTGTCATCGATGAAGGGCGCACCGATCCCCTGCTCTCCGTGGTGACTCGAGCGGACGGGGCCCTGCTCGGCACGGCGAATGTCGGGACCTGCGATTTCACCTCCGATAGCGACCGGATGCTGTTCCAGACCGTCGCTTTCGAGGACCCTTCGGCCAATGCCCGTGGCGTTGCCCGAGTAAGCGGCGAGCCGGTGCTGTTCACGGCCGAATCGGCCGGAGCGGCAGCGCAGATGGAAGAGGGTGGCCGATACACTTCGGAAGGCGATCTGGTCGCGCAGATCGTCCGTGGCGAGGCGCAGAACGACCAGGCGGGCGATCAGAGCGCGTCTGACCAAGATAGCGACAGTCCGGCGTCCGAAAGCGAAACCCGCTCCTGGCCTGCCACTCTTACGATCGCGTACGAGGGCACGCCCCTCTCCACCCGCAGTTCGGGGACATGGACGTGCGGCAATTGACGCCTTGCTCGCCCGGCCTCTGCGGCGCTAGGGCCTGAAGGCAATTTCAAGACCAATAGAGGAATACGATCCCGCCATGGCGAAGAGCAGCGCGTTGAACGGCAAACTGGTTACGCTGATGGGCGGCAGCGGCTTTCTCGGCAATTACGTCGCCCAGGCCCTGCTGGATCGCGGGGCGCGGCTGCGCGTCGCCAGCCGCCACCCGGAACGCGCCTATAAGCTCAAGCCGCTCGCCAATCTCGGCCAGCTGCAGTTCGCGCGCTGCGATGCGACCGACCGGCGCAGCGTCGAACAGGCGATCGAGGGCGCCGACGCGGTGGTCAATCTCATCGGGAGCTTCGATGGCAATCTGAAACAATTGATGGGCGTCAGCGCCGGATGGATGGCCGAGGCCGCCGCCGCGAATGGCGCCGAGGCCTTCGTCCAGGTCAGCGCGATCGCGCGCCTGCCCGACGACGAGGAGACCGAGATCGCCTACGCAGAGGCGAAGCATCTCGGCGAGGATCTGGTGCGTGAGGCATTCCCGAATGCCACGATCCTGCGCCCTTCCCTCATGTTCGGGAAGGACGACGATTTCACCACCATGTTCGCGCAGATGATCCGCTGGATGCCGGTCCTGCCGGTGTTCGGACCCGACAAGGAATTGCAGCTCGTCTATGTCGATGACGTCGCCGAAGCGGTCGCTGTCGCGCTCGAAATGCCCGGCACGCATGGCGGCAAGGCGTTCGAACTGGGCGGACCGGAAAAGGTCACGATGCTCGACTTGAACCGGCGGATCGCGGACGCGCAACGCCGTTCGCGCAGCTTCATCCCGATGCCCGATGCGGTGGCAGGGGCCTTCGCCTCGCTTCCCGGCACGCCGATGGGCAGCGATCAGTGGGAATTGCTGAAACAGGGCAATGTCGCATCGAGCGACGCCCCCGGCTTTGCGGAACTGGGCATCGAGCCCAAACCGATCGGGCTGTTTCTCGACAAGTGGATGGTCCGCTATCGCAAGCATGGCCGCTTCGGCGATCGGGCGATGGCTTCGGGCGGATTTTAGGACAGCAGACTGCCGAGCGGGCGAGTTCGGCGCCATTTCCGGAGGTCGTAATCAGTCTCGGCTGGCGCTTATCGGGTTAAATTGATTTTCTTCGAAGCTGCGAGCAGCCGAACGCGTGCGCTTCGCTGACATAGACGCGATCCCGTCTGTGCTCGCGATCTCCGTGCTTGGTCCCAGGCTCGATTTGCGCCGATGAGGCGCTTCCAGTGCGATCGCGAAAGAGCGAATTGCCACCGCGTCTGGCGGGTAAAAGAAAAGGGCCGCGCTTTCGCACGGCCCTTTTCCAAAACCTGGATCGGTAACCGATCTTACGGGCTGGCGGGCTCGTCATCACCCGAGATTTCGATGCCGGCGAAGATCGCAGCAGCAACGACTGCGAGGATGAGGATTTGGCTCGCACCGCCAGCCAGCTCGCTCTCGTCGGAGATCGGGGCAGCCGAACGGTCCGCAGCCTGAGCCGCGATAGGAGCCGCGACGAGCGCGGTGGCCGCGAGGCCGAGGGTCACGATATTCGTACGCATTTGAAACTCCCAGATTACTCTTCACATCAAGGCATGAACGACTGGACGCGGAACTCAAGTAAAATAGCCCGTTGCCATCCGAAACACCAAGGAAGCGGCATACAAGCAACACTAATTGGCAAGTCGTCCGTTTTATCCGCCGTCCAGTTACAACTCCCGGGCATAGAGCGCGCGCAAACGCTCCCACGCACGCTCGGCAGCTTGAGGCGCATAGGCGGGCGAATCGGGCACGGTCCATCCGTGGTCCCCGGCATAGACCTCGATCTCGGCCGGATTGTCGATGGCGGCGAATGTCTCGCGCAGGGTCGCGGTCGCCGCAGGGTCCTTCGCATCGTCGTCCTGTGCGATCGCGACGAGATAGCCTGCCTGACTTTCGTCGGCCATGCGATGCGGACTGCTCGCGCCATCGCGAACTAGGCCGCCACCGTGAAAGCTCGCTGCCGCACGCACGCGGGCGGGCACTGCCGCCGCGGTCCAGAAGGTGAAGGGTCCGCCCATGCAATAGCCCTGCGTGCCAATCCCGCGTTCGGAATCGACCTCGCTCTGCGTATCTAGCCAAGCGATCGCGGCCTTGGCATCGCGCATGATGGCATCGGCGGTCAGCTTCTCGCGCCACGGGCGGACCTTCTGGAACCCGTCACTCGCCGCAAACTCGGCGAAATCCTCGAATTGCTGACCGGATACGTCGCGATAATAGGGATTGATGACGAGCACCGCGTGCCCTTCGCTCGCGAGACGCGAGGCCATCGCCTGGTTTGCCGGCCGCAAACCGGCAATATCGGGCCAGAACACGACTCCCGGACGCTTCACGCCGGACGGCGCGACGAACCAGCCGTCGAGCGTACCGTCCGGCGTCGCGAAAGAGACGTCGCGGCCCGATTGGGAAGGCATCGCCATCGTCGCGCACCCGGCCGCCCCGAAGGCGAGCCCCGAGGCGGCAGCGACCTGGCCGAACCGGCGGCGGGTCATCGCCCCCTCGGCCCATTTCTTCATCATCTCTGAATCGCACATGATTGGGACTCCCTTCCTCTCCCCGCCGAGGGTCGACGGACATGGCGCTGTCGCCGGACTAATTATGGAAACGGAGGGCGATTGTTCCTGCGCCGTAGTTTCCTTCGGTATTGTTACATTTTTACATCGCATTACGACCGCTGCGAGCCAGAATGAGGAAATTCGTTTTGTTTCAGATGATTAAGAGACCGAGGCCACCCCGCATTACGAGACAAGATCAGTTATATTATTACTTCCGCATATATTTTTCTTACAACATTCCGCCGAGCAATGCGGTGTCGTGCAAGTAAGGGCAAGCCTGACGCAATAAATCTGTTGCTGAAAACTTCGATCCGCGACATTTTGAAGTAGCCAAGAGGCGAATCGGCTTACCGGTCACGTACAAGGCTTGTCTGAGTCTAAGCGGCGGCCGCGCTGTTGGTCCCGCGCTTTTGGGGTTTTCTTCTCATGGGTTCGTCTTTCAAGAATGCGCTTCGCGCATCCTCTACGCTCGCCTGGATTTCTCTCGCTTCCGCTAGTTTCCTCGCCGCGACGACTGGCGCATATGCACAGTCGCAACCGCAAGATATATCGGATGACGATTGCGACGCTTCGCTCGAAAACTGCGAAAGTGACGCAGACGGGACCGAACCGCAGAACGATGCCATCGTCGTGACGGGCTCGCGCATAGCGATTCCAGTCAATCTTTCTTCGCCCGTTCCCGTGGTAAGCGTTTCGGCGGAAGATTTGTCTTCGGGCAATTTGTCCCTCGGCGATTCGCTGAACCAACTGCCGCAATTGCGCGCCACATTCAGCCAGTCCAACTCCACGCGCTTCATCGGCACGGCGGGCATCAACGCGCTCGATCTGCGCGGCCTTGGCACAGCTCGCACGCTCACCCTGGTCAATGGCCGCCGCCAGATTACCGCCACTCCGGGGGTCGAGCGGGTCGACGTTAACTCCATTCCATCCGATCTCATCGAACGCGTGGACATCGTGACGGGCGGCAATTCCGCAGTGTATGGATCCGACGCCGTCGCCGGCGTGGTAAATTTCGTTCTTAATGATGATTTCGATGGCATCCGCCTCCGGGGCCAGGGAGGCATCTCGTCGCGTGGCGATCGCGGATCGTATTTCGGCAGCATCACCGCCGGCAAGAATTTCGCCGAAGGTCGTGGCAACATCTCCTTCGCGGGCGAGTATGCCCGTCAGAACACCCTGTTCTTCACCAGCCGCGATGAGCAGACCGGCGCGTATAGTGGCCGCAATCAGTTCAATGCGACCGAATTCACCGGGCAGATCCTTAACCCCACGCTCGGTGTAAGGGCGGCAGAGCCTTCGACCGGTAACGGCATTCCCGACACGTCTTTCCTGACCGGCATCCGCAATAACACGATCTCTGACGGAGGCTTGTTTACCGCCGCGTGCCCCACGGCCGCAGCGACCGGCGAGACGGCTGCGCAGTTCAATGCGCGTCGAGCGGCTGCGTGTACCGGTATTGCGGTACAAGGCAGCACCAACGCGCTCGCCCAGTTTGGCCGAACCTTCGTATTCCAGCCCGATGGCAGCCTCATCGCCAATCCCTGTACGACTGACCTGCGCGTCTTCGGTTCGAACAATTGCGTCGGCGGCTTGGGCTCCACGCTGCGCCGGACGGGTATGCTGTCGCCCGGCCTCGAACGCTATTCGGCAACCCTTCTTGCCCATTTCGAGATCTCGCCTGCCTTCGATCCCTTCGTCGAGGCGCGCTATGTCAACGTAACCGCCAATCAGGAAGGTCAGCCGACTTTCTTCAACAACGCGTTCCGCATCGACAATCCGTTCCTGAGCGCCCAGGCTCGTAACACGCTGAACAGCGTCCTCACGCCCGCCCAACGTGCCAATCCGGCGACCACCTTCACCGCGCAGCGCTTCAACATTGATTTCGGGGGGCGCGGCGAAGATCACGAACGCGAAACTTATTCGATCGTTGGCGGTGTCCGCGGCGAGTTCAACGATGATTGGCGTTACGAAGTCGCGGTCAATTATGGCAAGCTCGACACGTATTATGAAACCGAAGGCAATCTGCTGCGCGCCCGCTACGCAAATGCGATCGACGCAACGCGCAATGCCGCCGGCCAGATCGTCTGCCGCATCAATGCCGATGCTTCGACCGCCAATGACGACCCGGCCTGCGTTCCCGTCAACCTATTCGGAGACGGTCAGGTCAGCCAGGCTGCGCTCGATTATTTCCTCTACACGTCGAATCGCGTGCAAGAGGCGGAACTGTTCGACGTCACGGCTTTCGTGGCGGGCGACACCTCGCAGTTCTTTGAAATGCCTGCCGGACCGATCGCCTTCGTCATCGGTGGGGAATATCGCGAGCAGACGGCCTTTGCCGCTTATGACGAGACGACCCGCGCCGGCCTGACCTTCCTCAACGCGATCGCAGATTTCGATCCGCCCAAACAGAAGGTCACCGAAGCGTTCGGCGAAATCAATATCCCGATCGTGGCCGACATTCCCTTCATCCGGGAATTGAGCCTCGCCGGGGCCGCGCGCTATTCCGACTACAATATCGGTCAGACCGGTGGTGTCTGGGCTTACAATGGCAGCGTGATTTACGCTCCGGTGGACGATATCAAGTTCCGCGGTGGCTATGCCCGCGCGGTTCGCGCACCTACGCAAGGCGACCTGTTCTCCGCTGCAACGCAGACCTTCATCAACGGGTTCGTCGATCCTTGCAGCCAGAACCGCATCAACGACAACCCCAACCGCCGGGCGAACTGCGCCGCGGCGGGCGTGCCGACGACGCAGACGTTCAACGGCACGACCGAACCGTTCACCAACGTCACCGCATCCGGCATTTCGGCGAACAATGGGGGCAACCCGAACTTGCGCGAAGAACGCAGCGAAAGCTGGACCTTCGGCGCCGTCTTCGAACCGCGCTTCCTGCCGGGCTTTGCCCTTACGGTCGATTATTACGATATCACGATCGACAACGTAATCTTCGCGCTGGGCGGCCAGGCGGTCATCAATCAGTGCTATGATAGTCCGTCAGGCATCAACAACCAGTATTGTGCCGCCGTCTTCCGCAACCCGGATGGGACCTTGCAAGGCCAGCAGAACGTCATTCAGGCCGGCACCACGGTGTCGCTGACACCGACCGGACCGTCCGCTCTGATCGCGCCGTTCAACTTCGCCAAGCAGGAAACTGCGGGTATCGATGCCGATATGTCGTATCGCACCGAGCTGAGCGACGGTCTCAACCTGCGCCTGCGCGGTCTGCTTTCCTACGTGATCAAGCGGAACAACTTCACCGACATCACCGACGAAACCTTCTATGATCGTCAACTCAGTGAACTCGGCGATCCGCGCTGGCAGGGTCAGATCTCGGCGAACCTGTCCACCGACAATGTCGATTTCGGCTATCGCATGCGGTACATCGGCAAGCAGGTTCTCGGAAATTACGAGACCTATTTCAGCGTCCAGGGCCGTCCGCCGCTTAATCCTGACGCATCGCCCTTCGCCTATTACCCCGATGTGACCTATCATGACTTCCGCGTCGATTTCTCGACGGACGATGATTACACGTTCTATGCGGGCGTCGACAATGCGTTCGACAAACTGCCGCCGCTGGATCTGCTCGGTACGGAAGGCGGATCGCCCTACGGACCGGTCGGACGGTTCTTCTACGCCGGTGCGGAATTCCGTTTCTAAGCAATATCTAACGGCCCGCCCCATCCGGCGGGCCGTCCTTTCTGCAACACGGGAACCTTCGCACTGCCTCGTACGGTCTTCGCCGCTGTCCCCTATCAGGCGCAGCAACCTATCGTGGCACGGTTACCCGACGACAAACGGACCCACCCTGCATGGGCACCGGACCTTGCGGGTCGGAGATGTCCTCTCCGGCCCGTTTTTCGTTAGTCGTCCCGGAATTCGATCTCGCGGAAGCCGGTATCGCGCAGCACCTTGCGGACCAGATCGCGGTCTTCGGGGCTCAGTGGCGGGTCGGTCGGGCCGACGAGGGCGTTCGGCTTGTAGAGCATGTAGCCGCCATTCCTGAGGATCTGGCGCAGGGCATGGGACAGCGCATGTTCGAAGCGCGCGGCATCGGCGATCAGCCGCTCGTCGGTCGAGAACGGTAGGTCGGCGCGCTTGTCGACGAAAAAGCCGCTCTTGCGTTCGGTGACCTGCACCCGGTCGCGATAGATCGCGACATCGACGGCAAGACGGCCCAGCACGATCTCAGCGGCGCGCGAGCGCCTCCTCGCTTTGCGTCATGAGTTTCGCGACGATATCGGCCACCGGCTCTTCTTCCTTCAGCATACCGACCGACTGGCCTGCCATCAGGCTGCCATTTTCGACATCGCCATCGATCACCGCGCGGCGCAGGGCGCCTGCCCAGTAATGTTCGATCTGCAACTGCGCCTCCGCCATCGCGACCTCCTCGCGATCGAGGATATCGGCGACCTCGCGTTGCTTGGCGGTGAACGCCTCGGTGCCCTTGTTCTTGAGCGCGCGGACCGGGATCACCGGCAGGCGCGCATCGACCTGAACGCTGGCGACCGCATCGCGCGCACTGGCGCGAAAGAACGCCTTCTTGAAATCGGGATGCGCGATGCTCTCGACAGCGCAGGCGAAGCGCGTGCCGAGCTGAACGCCCGCCGCGCCCATTTCGAGATAGCCCGCGATCGTCTCGCCGCGCCCGATGCCCCCGGCGACGAAGATCAGATGGTCCGCGCTCAGTTCCGGCAGCATCTCCTGCGCCAGCACGCTGGTCGAAACCGGGCCGATATGGCCGCCCGCCTCCATCCCCTCGATCACGAGCGCATCGGCGCCCGACCGCAACAGCTTCTTCGCCAGCGCCAGCGTGGGCGCGAAGCAGATCACCTTGGCCGGGCTCTTGCCGCCCTTGATCGCCTCGACGCTGCCCTTGGGCGGAATGCCGCCCGCAAGGACGACATGGCTCACCCCATGGCGTTCGCACACTGCGATCAGGTCGAAGAGTTGCGGATGCATGGTGATCAAATTCACGCCGAAGGGCTTGTCGGTCAGCGCTCTGGTCGCGGCGATTTCGGCGTCGAGGAGGTCGGGCGTCATCGCACCGCAGGCGATCACGCCGAATCCGCCCGCATTGGAAATGGCGGAAACCAGGTTTCTTTCCGATACCCAGCTCATTGCGCCGCACAGGATCGCCGTCTCGCTGCCGAGGAAATCTGTGCCGCGCCGCATGAGCTCGGCCGTCTTAGGAAATTCGTTCATGGGCCCGCGATTAGGCGCTGACCCGCGATCGGGCAAGAAAGTCCGTTCCCCGCCGATACGCGAAAACGCTTCCCCGGCCCGCGATTTGCGATAGCTGTCGCGAACCGATGCCCACGCTCCTTCCCGAATCGCTCATCGCCTATCGTCCCGAGATCGGGCTGGCCATGCTCGTCATCCTGTTCGTCGCCTTCGCGATGGAGCGGCTTCCGCCGGTCGTGCTGGCCGTGTCCTTCGCGCTCGCCATGCTGCTGTTGGGGTTCCTGTCGGTGGACGAATTGCTGGCTGTGTTCTCGAATCCGGCCCCGATCACGATCGCTGCGATGTTCGTCCTGTCGGGCGCGCTGCTGAGGACGGGGGCACTGGAAGAGGTTTCGGGCTGGGTCATCCGGCGCACCCGGCGCAAGCCGAGGCTGGCGGTGGCAGAGATCGGGGCGGGCACGATGGTGGCCTCCGCCTTCATGAACAACACCCCGGTCGTCCTCGTGATGATCCCGATCGTCAAGCGCCTGTCGAAGGCCGTGGGGGTGGCCGCGACGCGATTGCTGATCCCGCTGTCCTATCTCTCGATCCTGGGCGGCACGCTGACGCTGATCGGGACATCGACCAATCTCCTTGTCGACGGGGTGGCGCGCGAGCAGGGGCTCGAACCCTTCACCATGTTCGAAATCACGGGCGTCGGCCTGTGGGCGGCGCTCGCTGGCACGCTCTATCTCGTGCTGGTGGGGCCGCGTCTGCTGCCCGATCGCCAGGCCCGCGCGCTCGACGACGCCGCCGAAAGCGACGTCTATCTCTCCCATCTCGGCCTGGTCCCCGACAGCGAGCTGGCCGGTCAGCCCATCGGTCAGATCGCGCTGTCGCGCCGCCCCGGTGTGCACATTCTCGGCGTGAAGCGCGGGGGTGAAATCCTGCGTGGCAATATCGAAGCGCATGTTCTTGCCGCGGGCGACCAATTGGTGGTCTCCTCCAGCCCGGCCGAACTCGCCTCGCTGGCGGAAGCACACGATTTTCGCACCGGGCTGACGGGCGTGGGCGGCGGCGTGGTCACCGCAGGACCCGAACGCCCGCGCGACCTCACGCTGGTCGAGGCGGTGGTGTCTTCGGCGCATCCGATCGTGGGGCGCAGGCTTGCCGACATTCCGCTCCTGTCCAAGCTGCGCGTGCGCGTGCTCGGCCTGTCGCGCCCCCGCCATGTCGCGGGACCGGAACTCGCCGAAGTGCGGGTCCGCGCGGGCGACCGCCTGCTTATCGCGGCGGGCGCGGACGCTGCGCAATCGCTCCAGAGCAATGTCCTGCTCGGCACCGTCACCGAAACCCCGGCGCGCGCCTTCCGCCGGACGCGCGCGCCCATCGCCATCGCAACTCTGGCAGCGGTCGTGATCGTGGCGGCGGTGTTCGCCCTGCCGATCCAGGCGCTGGCTCTGCTCGGCGCGGGCGTGGTCCTGGCGACCCGCTGCCTCGAACCGGAAGAGGCGTGGAGCGCCATCGACGGCAATACGCTGGTGCTGATCTTCGGGATGCTGGCCTTCGGAACGGCGCTGGAGAATGCGGGGACGGTCGATCTGATCGTGCGCTGGGCCGGGCCGCTCTTCACCGCATCCTCGCCCGTGCTGATCCTGCTGGCCGTCTATGCGCTGACCAGCGTCCTGACTGAAAGCGTCACCAACAATGCGGTCGCCGTGATCCTGACGCCGATCGCGATCGGGCTGGCGCAGGCGATCGGTGCCGACCCGCGCGAAATGGTGGTGGCGGTGATGTTCGGGGCCAGCGCCAGCTTCGCCACGCCGATCGGATACCAGACCAACACGCTGGTCTATGGCGCGGCGAATTACCGCTTTGCCGACTTCCTCAAGATCGGAGTGCCGATGAACATCGTGGTCGGCGTGGCGACGTGTTTCGCCATCGACCTGTTTTTCGGCTGAGATCCGGCTGAAAGAACAGGCGACTCGGATCAGTCGCCGTAAACGATCCGCACCTTGTCCGCCGCGGCGCGGGCATGGGCGCGCGCGGTATCGGTGTCTCCCGCCGTCGCCAGCGCCACGCCCATGCGGCGATAGGGGCGGCTCGTCGGCTTGCCGAAGATCCTCAGATCGGTGCCCGGCTCGGCCAGCGCCTCGGCAAGCCCCTCGTAGGACAGGCTTTCACTGTTACGCTCGGCCAGGATCACCGCGCTGGCAGCGGGCCGCGCGCGCAGCTCTGCGGGCACCGGCAGGCCGAGAACCGCGCGGGCGTGGAGGTCGAACTCGGTAAGGTTCTGGCTGACCAGCGTCACCATGCCGGTATCGTGCGGGCGCGGGCTCAATTCGGAGAAGATGACCTCCTCGCCCTTCACGAAGAATTCGACGCCGAACAGGCCGTATCCGCCCAGTTCGTCGACGATCGTGCGCGCCATGTCCTGCGCACTCGCCAGCGCCGCCTCGCTCATCGCGATCGGCTGCCAGCTTTCCTGATAGTCGCCGCGCTCCTGCCGGTGGCCGATCGGCGGGCAGAACGTCACGCCGCCTTTGTGGCGCACGGTCAGCAGCGTGATCTCGTAATCGAAGGTCACAAACTGCTCGACGATGACGCGGCTGCGATCGCCGCGCATATTGGCGACGGCATAGTCCCAGGCCGCTTCCAGCCCAGCCTCGTCCCTGACCGTGGTCTGGCCCTTGCCGGATGAGGACATGACCGGCTTCACCACGCAGGGGAAGCCGGTATGGGCGGCGGCGGCGCGTACCTCTTCGAGATTCTTGGCGTAGCGATAAGCGCTGGTCGTCAGCCCCAGATCGTGCGCCGCCAGATCGCGGATCGCATCGCGGTTCATGGTCAGCTGCGCGGCGCGCGCGCTCGGGACGACTGTGAAACCTTCCTGCTCCAGCTCGGCCAGCACTTCGGTACGGATCGCCTCGATCTCGGGCACGATAAAATCGGGCCGGTGCGTCTCGACCGCGCGGCGCAGGGCCTCCGCATCGAGCATCGAGAACACCTCGCGCCCATCGGAAACCTGCATGGCGGGCGCGTCGTCGTAGGCATCGCAGGCCACCACATACGCCCCCAGCCGTTTGGCCGAGATCACGAATTCGCGCCCCAGCTCGCCCGACCCGAGCAGCAGGATCGTGGCGGTGTGGCTCATGCGGTCGGCTCGTCCATCGCATCCAGCCCATAGGCGGTGTGGAGGACGCGCACCGCGAGTTCGGTCTCGTCCTCGTCGATCATCACGCTGACCTTGATCTCGGAGGTGGTGATCGCCTGGATGTTGATGCCGCGATCGGCGAGCGAGCGGAACATGGTCGCCGCGACGCCCGCATGGCTCTTCATCCCCACGCCGACGACGCTGATCTTGGCGATATGGCTGTCGGTGATGATGCGGTTGAAACCGATTTCGCTGCGCTTGTCCTCCAGCAGCGCCTGCGCCCGCGCGAGGTCGGCCATGGGGACGGTGAAGGTCACGTCGGTCTCGCCCTTGTCGCGGCCGACATTCTGGATGATCATGTCGACATTGATCGCGGCCTTGGCCAGCGGATCGAAGATATGCGCCACCGCGCCGGGCTTGTCCGGCACGCGGGTGAGGATGATCTTGGCCTCGTTCTTGTCGTGCGCGATGCCGGTCACGTGCTGGCGTTCCATTTCGCCCTTCTCCACCAGTTCGTTCATTTCCTCCTCGGACACGATCATCGTGCCGGGATATTCGTCAGCCGGGGTCGCATCGTCGTCGACGAAGCTGGAAAGCACCTGGACGCGCACCCCTTCCTTCATCGCCAGCCCGACCGAGCGGGTCTGCAGGACCTTGGCGCCGACTGACGCCAGTTCCAGCATTTCCTCATACGTCACCGCCTTCAGCTTGCGCGCGCGGGCGACGATGCGCGGATCGGTGGTGTAGACCCCGTCGACATCGGTGTAGATGTCGCAGCGATCCGCGCCGATCGCGGCTGCCACCGCCACTGCCGAGGTGTCCGACCCGCCGCGGCCAAGCGTGGTGATCCGGTTGTCGTCCGACACGCCCTGGAAGCCGGGGATGACCGCGATCTCGCCCGCCTGCATCGCAGCGATCAGCGCATCGCCGTCGATATCGTCGATGCGGGCCTTGGCGTGGGCTTCGATCGTGCGAACGGGCAATTGCCAGCCGAGCCAGCTGCGCGCCTTGCAGCCGACCGATTGCAGCGTCAGCGCGAGCAGCCCGCTCGTCACCTGTTCCCCGCTGGCGACCACCACGTCGTATTCCGCCGGGTCGTAGAGCGCATTCGCCTCGCGGCAGAAATTGACCAGCCGGTCGGTCTCGCCCGCCATCGCCGACACGATCACGGCGACCTCGTTTCCGTTCATCGCCTGACGGCGCACGATCTGGGCGACGCGCCGTATGCGCTCCGTCCCCGCCATCGAGGTGCCGCCGAATTTCATCACGATGCGAGCCAAGCCCTGCGCCTCCCGCTGGAAACCGTTTCGCGGGGCTGTTACGGCAGGCGGCATGAACGATGCAATCCCGGTTTCGAAAACGATTCCTACCGGCGGCCAAACAATACGCCCCGACGAGGCCGCGCATTTCGGCCGCCTGGCCAAGGATTGGTGGGACCCGAAGGGGTCGAGCGCCATGCTGCACAAGCTCAATCCGGTGCGGCTGGGCTTCGTGCGCGAGGCCGTCGATCTGCACTGGGGCGGCGATGTGCGCGGGCGTAAGCCGCTCGCGGGCAAGAGCGCGCTCGATGTCGGGTGCGGCGCGGGTCTGTTATGCGAACCGCTGGCGCGATTGGGGGCGCATGTCACCGGGGTCGATGCCGCGCCGGAAAACATCGCGGCGGCGGCGCTTCATGCCGAAGCGGGCGGGCTCGACATCCGCTATATGGCGGGCGAATTGGGCGCGCTCGATCTCGGCCAGTTCGATCTGGTCACCTGCCTAGAAGTGATCGAGCATGTCGCGGACAAGGGCGCCTTCGTCCATCAACTGGCCGAAAGCCTGGCGGATGACGGGCTGCTGATCCTCTCGACGCCCAACCGCACCGCCAAATCGCGCCTGTTGATGGTCACGGCCGCCGAGACTGCGGGGCTGATCCCGCGCGGTACGCATGATTGGGACGATTTCATCGCGCCGGACGATCTGGAGCAATTGCTCGCTGCCGCCGGGCTTCAGATGGGCGAGCCGCGCGGCATCGCGTTCTCACCCACGAAAGGCCTGCATTTGTCGAGCGATCTTGCCTTGAACTACATCGTCACCGCGCGCCGAGCCTGACGAAGGCCCTCCGGTCGAGCGCGACCAGAACCGCGAACAGGGCGAGTGCGCCCATCACGTAATAGCGATAGGGATCGCCGCTATCGCCGAGGACCCAGGCGATCACCACGCCTGCCCCGCCGAGCAGCGTTAAAGCTGCGCCCCAGAGACGATAGCGTGCCGCCGCCACCGCGCCGATGGCGGCGAGCGAGCAGGCGATCAGGACCTGGACGAACACCGGATGCCCGCGCGCCTCTGCGGACATGAACGCGACCGCGATCATGCCCAGCGCGAACAACGCCCACAGGATCGCGTGAAGCCACAGCAACCAGCACACCCAGCGGCGTGGCGTGGGCCGCGCACCCTCCCCCGACTTTCCCGTCATTGGGCGCGTACCGCCGCGACGGTTTCGGTGACATTGTCGGTAAAGGCCCCATCGACCCCCGCCTGTTCGAGAAGAGCCACCAGCCCCGCAAGATCGCCCGCCGCGCCCTCGCCCCCGGCGGAGCGCAATTGCACAGGCAGGAAGGCGTTCTCCCGGCGCCGGGTCCAGGCGTGGACATCCAGTCCCGCATCCTTGGCCGCCTGCGTAACGCCTGTCGAAGCACCGCTTCCGGTCAGCAGGACGCGCAGATCGGCGCCGATCGCATCGGCATAGGTCGCGATCTCGGCCAGCCCGCTCGGCGCGATCATGTCGGCATAGCGCATCGCGGGGGCATCCGCCGGACCGCCTTGCGCCGCGACGAGCTGAACCAGCGGCGTCTCCACCAAGCGGTCGAGCCGCCGCAGCGGTTCGACTTCGAACACCTGGACGAAGACCCTGTCATCCGCATCGTCGAGATCGTGCTTGCGCAAAGCCGCCACCATCAGGTCGACCATGTCGATCCCTGCATTCTGCAACAGGAAGGTCGGGTGTTTGAGTTCAAGATAGAGGCCGATCCGCCGCCCGGTCTCGGCCTCCTTGGCGCGGACCAGAGCCACGATCTCGTCGATTGTCGGCACCGGATAGAGTCCATCGAAACGCGCATTGGCGGGGCGCAGCGAGGGGATGCGCTCCTTCGCGCGCAGCGTCCGCAGTTCGGCGAGCGTGAAATCCTCCGCGAACCAGCCCGCCACGCGCTGCCCGTCCACCTCCTTGGTGCGGCGGCGATCGGCGAACTCCTCGCGGCTCGCGACATCGGTCGTCCCCGACAATTCGTTCTCGTGCCGGGCGACGAGGACCAGATCCTTCGTCGCGACGAGATCGGGCTCGATATAATCCGCCCCCTGATCGATCGCGCGCTCATAGGCGGCAAGCGTGTGTTCGGGCCGCTCCCCGCTCGCGCCGCGATGGGCGATGACGAGAAACTCGGCCTGCGCCGCCCCCGCCATCGCCAGCATGACCAGAGCCGCCAGAGCGGCTATCGCCTGTCTCAGCAAAACGCATTCTCCCATTCGCTCTCGCTGAAGCCGACCAGCGTGCGCTGCCCGTCCTCGTGCTCGGCAATGGGGCGCTTTATCAGGCTGGTGTGTTGCAGCATGAGGTCGATCGCCTTCGCGCGGTCAAGATCGGTCCTGTCGCTCTCGTCCAGCTTGCGAAACGTGGTGCCGCGACGGTTCAACAGGCTCTCCCACCCGCACCGATCCGCCCAGCGTTCAAGCGTGGCACGATCCGCGCCGGTTTTCTTGTAATCGTGAAAGGCATAATCGAGCCCGTTCGCATCCAGCCATTTGCGGGCCTTCTTGACGCTGTCGCAATTGGGAATGCCGTAGATTTGGATTTTGGCCATGATGGTTCCGGACACGTGATCTCAGCGAAAGTCGGATGTGCCCGTTGTTTGCCAGTGCCACAAGCCGTGTCGGGTTTGGAGGTTGTTCGGAAGTAAGGAGATCGTCCGTTAACGACCCCACTACAGACATTCAGCTTGATGGATGCCGCACCTCCGTGCATGACGTGATTGCCGAAAATAGAGCAGCAGGTCGGTAGCTCCTGCACCCACAGTGTGGGTTCTTCTCAGCCGCGGCGTTGACCCAACCTGCTTGGGGAGACGCTGGCTGTTTATTCCTCGTCTCCCCGGCTGATGCCGAGGATTATCAATGTCAATATTTGCCATCGTCGCTTTGACGTCCGCTGCCCTATTTGCAGGCGCGGCGGGATACATAAGTATGGTCGAACATCCGGCACGTCTACTGCTGGACGACACACCGCTACTCCAACAGTGGCAACCAAGCTACGCCAAGGCTCTGCCGATACAGTCCAGTCTGGCAATTCTTGGCGGGTTGTGCGGATTGGTGGCCTGGTACATCTCGGGTCAGTGGTTGTGGATCGCAGGAAGCGCCGCTCTCCTCGCCAACTGGCCGTTTACGATCATAGCAATCATGCCGACGAACAAGCGACTTCAGGCGATCCGCCCAGCGCAGGCTGATCCGGCTACACGAAAATTGCTCCTGTCCTGGGGACGGCTTCACGATTTCAGAAGCTTGCTCGGTCTCGTTTCGGCACTGCTTTTTGCAATGGCAATGATGGCGACTGGGTGACGGTAGCTTCCCACCTTAAATTTCGACATTCGACTGATCTCATCAATGCACCAAAAGCGGTCGCCTGATTGTATCAATCGCGCTGCTTGCCATGAAACGGGTCGTAACTCGCCACATGGAATAATCCGACAAGACGCCCAGCCCTACCCGCACCGCGTCAAATGAGCATCGGCGATCGCCACGGCCAGCGCGTCGGCGGCATCGGGGCCGGCGATGGCGGCTCCGGGGAGCAGGATTTTCAGCATGGCCTGGACCTGTGCCTTTTCCGCAGCTCCGGAGCCGACGACCGCTTTCTTGACGAGGCGCGCGGCGTGTTCGTTCACGGCGAGCCCGGCCATCCCGCACGCCGCCAGCACCGCGCCGCGCGCCTGGGCGAGTTTCAGGGTCGATTGCGGGTTCTTGTTGACGAAGACCTCTTCCGCCGCCGCGCGCATGGGGCGGTGTTCCAGGATGATCGCGGCGAGGCCAGACTGGATCGCTGCCAGCCGTGCGGCCATCGGCGCCTTGGGATCGGTCCTGATCTGACCGTTCGCGACATGGGCGAGGCGCGATCCCTCGGCCCGGATCACGCCCCAGCCGGTGCAGGACAGGGAAGGGTCGAGGCCGAGTATCAGCATCCGACGCTCAGGCCTGCCGGGACATGATCAGCCCAGCTTCTCCATCACCTCGTCCGAGATGTCGTAATTGCCCCACACGGTCTGCACGTCGTCGTCGTCGTCCAGCGTGTCGATCAGCTTCAGCAGCGTGCTGGCATGGCCCTCGTCCATCTCGACCGTAAGATTGGGCTTCCAGGCGAGCTTCACCGTCTCCGCCTCGCCCAGCGATGTTTCGAGATCGCTCGCCACTTGGTGGAGATCGTCCGCCGCGGTCCAGATTTCGTGCCCGTCCTCGGAGGAGACGATATCTTCCGCGCCCGCTTCCATCGCGGCTTCGAGGACCTTGTCCTCGCTGCCCGCATCGGCGGGATAGACGATCAGGCCGAGCCGGTCGAACCCGTGCACGACCGATCCTTCGGTGCCGAGATTGCCGCCATTCTTGGAAAAGGCAGTGCGCACGGCGGTGGCGGTGCGGTTGCGATTGTCGGTCAGCGCCTCGACGATGATCGCGCTGCCGCCGGGGCCGTAGCCTTCGTAGCGGACCTCTTCGAAATTCTCGCCATCCGCCGCGCTCGCCTTGTCGATCGCGCGCTGGATATTGTCCTTGGGCATGGACTGGGCCTTGGCCGCGTTCACCGCCAGGCGCAGGCGCGGGTTCATGTCGGGATCGGGCATACCCATCTTGGCCGCCACGGTGATCTCGCGGCTGAGCTTGGAAAACAGGTTGGACCGTTTCTTGTCCTGCGCACCCTTGCGGTGCATGATATTCTTGAATTTGGAATGGCCTGCCATGGGAAACCTGTAAGAGGGAACGATGGGATCGGGCCCCGAACGGGGCCGCGGATGGCGCGGCCTTACACCCGCCTAGCGCCGATGGGCAACCTTTTGGCGGCGACCTCTACGCCGAGGGAGCGCGCCTAGTGCTGCGGACGGCTGTGGCGGGCGAAGAAGGCCCACAGCACCTCGTTGTCGACCACCCAGCTGTGCCCGCCCTTGCTATCGATCCGCGCGGCGACCTCCGCGTCCTCTGCGCAATCGCCATAGCGTTCCTCGTATATGTCGGGTGCCACCCAGTTGGTCGTCGGCGCGGCCCGGCACCGGTTGAGCTGCGCCCAGCGCTGCTCGGCTGCGTGCATCGAATAGCCCCAGCGGAGGCCCTGCCCTCCCGCGAGCGGGTTGGTATTGTCCTTCAACCCCGCAAAGGCGAGCACCGGCATCGGGTTTTCGGGCGTGCAGGTGGCGGGATCGACCTCGCTTTCGTCGTCCGGCTTCGCGATACCGGCGCGCAGGCCGACGACCGGTGCGATCGCCGCGTAACGATCGCTCTCGACGCAACCGAGCCACGAGGTCATCCGTCCGCCGCCCGAAAGCCCGGTCGAGTAGATTCTGGCCGGATCGACGCACCCGCCCTCGACAAGGGCATCGGCGATGGAAGAGAGATGATCGACATCGTCGCGATCCTGCGGCCCGGGCAGCTGGCCCGCCACGGTGGGCACGCCGGGAATGTTCCACGCAAACCCTTCGCCGAGCGGGATGCCGGCATCGGGCGCGACGAGGATGAAACCATGCGCATCGGCGGTCGCGGCGAGTTTGCTGTCGCGCAGCATCGCGGCCCCCGTCCCGCCGCTGCCATGCAGCAGGAAGACGAGCGGCACCGGCTCCTGACTTAGATCGTAGCCCTTCGGCGTGTGTACGAGAATGGGAGGCCCATCCTGCGACACAAGCCGCATGGGGGCACTCTCACCCGCCGGAGGGAGCAGGCACGCAGCCGAGGCCGGGGCGGAGAACAGGCAGAGCGCGCCGAGCGCAAAAAGGGAGTGCTTCATGCGCAGGGCATCGCACACACCCGACAGGCGCGGCAAGGGTCGTATCCCCTCGCCCGCGCAGACCAATCAGATGCGCACGGCGGTCCCGCTGGCGGAGACCATCAGCATCGATCCGGTGTCGCCGATCACCTCGTAATCGAGATCGACGCCGACGACCGTGTTCCCGCCCAGCGCGGCGCATTCGGCCTGCAATTCCTGGATCGCCTGTTCGCGCGCGTCACGCAGGATGCGCTCGTAACTGCCCGAGCGCCCGCCCACGATGTCGCGGATATTGGCGAACAGATCGCGGAACAGATTGGCGCCGACGATCACCTCGCCGGTGACGATGCCGAGGTAATCCTGGATCGGCTTGCCCTCGATCGTGGGAGTGGTCGTCACGGTAATCCCGCGCGCGTCTTTCCAGGGGCCGGCCATCATCTTCTCCTGCGTAGGTTCGAATGCCGTATTAGTAGGACAATACAGCTGGTCTCGTCAACCGGGCTCGCCTCACCTGCCCTCTCAACCCATGCCGAGCGCGGCCTTGTAGGTGTCGAGGATCATCTCCTGTTCGCTGCGATCGTCGGGCTTCATCTTACGAAGGCGGACGATCTGGCGCATGATCTTGGGATCGTAACCCACCGCCTTCGCCTCGGCATAGACGTCGCGCACGTCGTCGGCGATGCCCTTCTTTTCTTCCTCGAGGCGTTCGATGCGCTCGATCAGCAGGCGCAGGCGGTCGTCGGTGGCTTCGGCCATCTCGTATACTCCAATGTGATTCGGGATAGGTTGCGCGCTCGATAGCCAGAGGCGCGGCGGGGGTGAAGTGGGCCGTGCGGATTATTCCGCGTCCGCTTTCGCGTTCTTCGCCACGCTCTCCTGCATCCGTGCCAGCTGCTCCTCGGTCGCGGGGGACTGGCGCGTGGCCTTCCATTGCACGCTCGGCATCCCGTGGATGAGTTCGCGCGCCGCTTCCTTGTCGCCATCGAAACCGGCATCGCGGATCCAGTCGGCAAGGCAATTGCGGCAAAAGCCCGACAGGCCCATCAGATCGATGTTCTGCGCATCGTGGCGATGCTGAAGATGGCGCACCAGGCGGCGAAAGGCCTCGGCCGCGACAGCGTCGGGGAGCGCATCGAGCGCGTCGGTCTTGGTATTCGTATCCACGGTGGGCATAGTCCTTGTCTTGCAACGCGGGGGTGGCATAGGCGGTAGCCATGACGATCAAGAAATTCGATCCGCGCGCGCGGAAGGTCAAGATTCTCGCCACCATCGGCCCGGCGAGCCGCGATCCCGATATGCTGCGGCGCCTGTTCAAGGCCGGCGCCGACGCCTTCCGGGTCAATATGAGCCATGGCGAGCATTCCGTCCATGGCGAGACGATCCGCGCGATCCGCGCATTGGAAAAAGAATTCGCGCGACCGATCGCGATCCTGGCGGATTTGCAGGGGCCGAAACTGCGCGTCGGCACCTTCAAGGACGGCAAGGCGGTGATCCGCCATTCGGGCCATTTCACGCTCGACCGCAATCCCGAGCCGGGCGACGAGACGCGCGTCCAACTGCCCCATCCCGAGCTGTTCGGCCTGCTCGAGAAGGGGCAGCGCCTGTTGATCAATGACGGCAAGATCCGCCTGCGCGTGATCCGGGCGGACGAGGATGCGATCCTGTGTTCGGCGGAAGTCGGCGGAGTGATCTCGGATCGCAAGGGTGTGAACGTGCCTGATGCGGAAGTGCCGATCCCGGCGTTGACGGAAAAGGACCGCAAGGATCTCGCCTTCGCGATGGAACAGGGGGTCGACTGGATAGGTCTCAGCTTCGTCCAGCGGCCCGAGGATCTGGCCGAAGCGCGCAGGCTGATGGGCGGAAGAGGCGGGCTGTGCGCCAAGATCGAGAAGCCGATGGCGGTGCGCCGTCTCAGCGAGATCGTCGAGTTGTCGGACGCGATCATGGTCGCGCGCGGCGATCTCGGCGTCGAGCTGGAGCCGCAGGAGGTTCCGCCGCTTCAGAAACAGATCGTCAACGCCTCGCGCCTGTCGGGCAAGCCAGTGATCGTCGCGACGCAGATGCTCGAATCGATGATCGAAAGCCCCGCGCCGACCCGCGCCGAAGTCTCCGACGTGGCCAATGCGGTCTATGACGGGGCGGACGTCATCATGCTGTCGGCTGAAACCGCCGCTGGCGACTGGCCGGAAGAAGCGGTCACGATCATGGACAAGATCGCCATCCAGGTTGAGCGCGACGAGGCCTATCTCGGCCGCGTCCGCTTCCTCGACACCCCGCCAGACCGGACCACTGCCGACGCGCTCAGCCATGCCTGCATGACGATCGCGGACACGGTCTCGATCCGCGCGATCACGGTCTTCACCGGGTCGGGATCGACCGCGCGGCGCGTCGCGCGCGAAAGGCCCTCGGTGCCGATGCTGGTGCTGACGCCCTCCATGGCAACCGCGCGGCGCGTGGGGCTGTTATGGGGCGCCCATGCCGTGGCGACCAAGGATATCGGCAGCTTCGAAGAGATGATCGCCAAGGGCAAGCGCATGGCGCTGCGCCACGGGCTGGGCGAAGGCGGCGACAAGCTGATCGCGCTGGCGGGCGTGCCGTTCGGAACGCCGGGGGCGACCAACCTGCTCCATGTCGTCACGCTCAGCGGCGACGAATTGGAGAATTACGAGAAGGAGCGCGCGCTCCAGAAATAGGCTTCAGGTGGGCGCGATTCTTTCGTCGACCGGCGCGCCGCATTGCTCCATCGCCAGCTGGATCGTGCGATGGAAGCAGCAGATATTGGCATCGAGCGAGGTTAGCGCGCGTGTCACCGGCTCGTGCGCCTCGGCGAAATGGACCGCGATGTCCATCTCGTGCAATCGCTCCGTCAGGCGTCGCAGCATCGCCGCTCCGCTGGCATCGACACCGTTGACCGCGCGCATGTCGATAACGAGGCAGGTCACCCCGTCATGGCGGGCGAGGCAGGCGAAAATCTCGTCCTCGCAAAAGGCGGCATTGCCGAAATAGATCGACCGGTCGATCCGCACGATCAGAACCGGCAGCGTGTCGATGGTGACCGCATCGCGATCCACCGACCGGAACGACGCGCCGCCATCGTCGCTGCCTACCCGCGTCACGCGCGGTAGCGACGAGAACCAGAGGAAATGCGCCAACCCTGCGCCCGCGCCGATGGCGAGACCCAGCCTGACGCCGAAGCTCAGCGTGGCGAGGAATGCGATGCCGACGATCGCGCCTTCGATCCGGTCATGCGCGACGATCTCCCTGATCGCGCGGATCTTGATGAGGCCGAACACCGCACTGATGACCAGCGCTGCGAGCGCGGTTTTGGGCAGCAGGGACAGATACGGCGCGAGGAACAGCAATACCGCGAGCACGACAAGAGAGGCGACGATCGAGGCCAGGGGGCTGCGCGCGCCGCTATCCTCGACCAGCGCCGATCGGCTGAGGCTCGCGCCGACCGCATAGCCCCCCGTCGCGACCGCGGCGATATTGCCGAGGCCCAGCGCCACCGCTTCACGACTGGTGTCGAGAGCGCTGCGATCCTTGCCCGCGAGCGACTTCGCGAC